>SMTZ1_10001909_pt1 | contig 27302 bp, 28 predicted proteins | sample DeeMarSWOR136_30_FD_25667 | JGI IMG/M metagenome (IMG submission 25667)
ATCCCTCCAGATTGAGCCTGCCATCGGCTAAGGTGATTTGGACGGCCAGGTTGGAAAACTCCGTATAGCGCCATTTCCCCTCCTCCACCCGGAGGGCAATTCGTCCGGACTCCGGGAGGGGAATCCCACCTCTCCATATCCACTCCCCCTCCATCCCCTTTTTGAGCCTGAAATCCCCCACGTCCAGTCTGGGAGACCGGACACGAAGGTCGACCTTCGACCGTCTCCAGGCGAGATAGTCTTTGATCGATCCCTCAATTCTCAGAGATGACCCCTCCACCTGGGCCTCCATGTTGGAAAACCCGATCGTCTTCGGGGTAAGATCGATGGATCCCTTAAGGAACCGTATCGGGGAGCCCATCCTAGGGTGCCGGATAATTGCCTCTCGCAGGGTAACCCTTCCCTCATACCGTATCCCCTTGAGCCCATCTCCCTTCCCCCTGAGCTGGAGGGCCAACCGAGCCCCGCCCGATATATCCGGGAACGACGCCATGGCCCCGGAGCCCCGGGGGGAAATCCATGAAAGAAGACCGGAAACGCATTCCCCCAAGTCCAATTCCCCTCCCAGGGTGAGGTTTAGGCGCTCCCCCCCCGGTCTCTCACCCCAGGGATTCTTCACCTGTCCGTTGAGCCACAATACCGATTTACCCATCTTCCCCTTGAGGTCGATCAGACGCAACAGATCGTTGGAGAAAACGACCGTGCCCGAAACCGCCGAAACCGGAAGGTGAAGCTCCTTCGTGGTGAGGCTCGTTCCCTCGAGAACGAGACGGCCTCTGTAGCTCAGTTCAGACGGATCCTTCAATTTGGTCGCTATCGTGAGATGAAGGCTTCCCCCTCCGGAAAGAGTATCTATGGGAATCCCCTTCCTGAGGGACGCTCCCGGCTTGGCGATATCCTCAATCGCTTCCAGATCGACCTCTCCGTCGAGGACGAGATCCAGCCGGGGAGAGGAATAGATGTGGGAGATGGTCATCTCCCTGGCGTTGAGCTTCGACCTCCCGTAAGATCCCTTCAGATCGTGGAAGTCCAGTATCCCTCCCCTCAACGTCACCCATCCGGAGATATCTTCAACGGGATGAAAATCCTTGGCAAAGGGAACGGCCACGCCGTCTAACCGCATCTTTCCATAGATGAGATCCGCCTTGTTGGGATCCCCAAGCGCGGAGAAGTCCTCGATGAGCCCCTTGATTCGGAGGCCCAGGATCCTCCCCTGTCCCCCGCGGGCGACCTCCCTCATAACCCGCGCGAAACCAGGGGAAAGGATCCCATAGGGGATATACTTGGCCACCCCATCGAACCAAAAGGAATCGGTGGCGGCGAAGGCCTCAATCCGCCTTTTCCGAGATCTGATCTCGTGTAAAGCGCACCTTCCCCGTATTTCGATCTCGGGGAGCTTGAGGGAGACGTCCGAGATGATCAAGCTCCTCCTATTCAGCCTGAAATCGTAATCGATCACAAACGTCTTCGGTTTCAGGATCGTATCGAAGACTTGAGTATAGTCGAGGGCCACGTCCCTCACCCGTATCTGCCCCCATGATCGGAACAGCCCGGAGAGGTCCCCTTCGTAGTGCGCATGGATATCCAGAACCCCCACGATTCCCCTCATGGGAAGGGAGGGGCCATAGTAAGCCCGGAAGGAAAGCGGATTGAGATTCTCCGCCCGCACCTCCGCGGCGACTCGTATTTTCGAGGGATCGAGGGGATGCAAGAGGGGACCGATCGTGCCGGCAATTCTAACCCGGCCATTTGGTCCCTCGACATTGGGTTGCCTTGCCTGGACGTGAAAGGAAATAGGGGCATCCATGGATATGGGCTTGAGCTCGATGGAGAGGTTCTCCACCCCCACCACCGTGGGCCCAGATCCCGGGACGTCGTCGAGGAGGTAGACGCTCCCCCTGTGGACCCTCATCTCCCCGCCGACAAAGGAGGACAAGAGCTCCAGTATGGGGGAATATTTCCCTTTGCTCCCTCTGGTCGACCCCTTCGCCCTGCCCCAAACATTGAGGCTGCCCTCGCCGCTTCGACGGAGGTAAACGGAGGGCTGTTCAAGGATGAGGGATCTCCACCTCAGCTGCCGTTTCAACAGGGGAAGGAGCCTTAGCTGGAGTATCAAGCCCTTCGTTCGGACAAAATCCGCCTTTCCGTCCCAATCCTTAATGACCAGATCCTTGAACTCGATCCCGATCCCGCCCAGGAACCGCAAACTGGCCCGACCCATCCCCACGTCCCTGCCCGTTGCATCTCTCAGCTGAGCCTCGATAAACCCCTTGTAGCGTCGGGGGAGCGCAATCGATCTCAAAAGGAGGATCGATCCGGCCCCCATGGCGATGAGGAGTCCGGCAATGATCCAGAAAAAGATTCTTCTCCCCGTCCTCTTCACCTCTATCTACTCCATTGCGGATCACACGGCCCTGGCGAGCGTAAAGACGTCCACCCCCCCTGCCCCTGCCTTCAGCAATTCCCGTGCACATTCATTGACCGTCGACCCTGTGGTCATCACATCGTCGATCAAGAGGATCTTCTTCCCCCGGACCCTTTTGGGGTCGATCACGGCGAAGGAACCCTTCACATTTGCCTCCCTTTCCCCAGGGCTTAAATGAACCTGGGGGGCTGACGGCCTCGTTTTCCTCAAGACGAATCCCGTGCACGGAATACCCTCCCTCCGCTCCATGGCTCTCCCCAGTACCAGTGCCTGATTGAACCCCCTCTCCCTCAGCCGCTTCGGGTGCAGTGGAACTGGCACCATGAGGTCATATGCGTCATAGTCAATAAATGGATAGCCCACACTCAAAAGCCCCACCAAGGGCTTTACCAAAAAGGATTTACCCCGGTATTTCAGCAGATGGATCGCCTCCCGTATCGGTCCGTCATAGAGCCCCAGGGCCCTGGCAGCGCCGAAATGCCATTGTCCGCGAAGGCATTGCCCGCAGAGGTGCTCGTCCCCGACCCCCCCCGCGAAGGGAAGCCCACACCGTGGACAGATGGGAGGTGAAACGAAATGGATAGTCCGGAGACAACCCGGGCAGACTTCCGCCCCCTCATCTTCAGCCAAGGGGGTGCCGCAGAAAGCGCAGAGAGGAGGGAAGACCAGATCGATCAACCCCTTGAGGATCCCTACCATTGTCCTGGTCCCCCAAAAACTCCCTCGCGCATTGGTTCACTGCCATTCCAGTGATTACCCCACATTCTGTCACAAAGGGGACAAAAAGTGAATAATCTACACGAAAAAGGAAAGAACGTCAGTAACCATCTGACAATGACATTCCGATGGGCCACCGATGGTGAGGGTGAGACTGCGGGGAGAGGCCAGCTGGCGGGACGAGTACTGATGTTGGATTTGGGGCCAGAAGGTACGTCTATGTGTTCAATCTCCGATCCCAATCAAATTCCTTTGTGGTAACCGTATGCTCCATTCGCTGAATGCGACGCTCCAGGTTATCATATCTCCGTTTCAGACGGTCAGCGGCCCCCCTCCTTGAATAGACATAACTGTTGTAGAATTCCTGTTGATCATCATTTTCGATGGGGATAACCGGTTCGGGTTTCATCAGGAGAGCCGCAATGAAGTACAGTGCCATGATCGGCCAGAATCCGCTGAAGAAGAGCAGGGCCAGCACGATGGCTCGCATCCAAAACACCGAGAAATCGAAATACTCGGCAATGCCCCTGCACACCCCGAGGAGAAGGCCGTCTCGGGAACGATAAAGCCCACCGCGAAGAATCCCTTCCAATCGTCTCATGGTGCACGGTCCTTTCCTTTGGAATCCAGAACGAGAGTCTCCAGAGCCTCCACACGCTCCTCCATTCGTGATAGGCCCCGATATATCTCTTGAATCATCCTTGCTTCCTCGGCCTCCAATTTCTGGCCTTTACGGGAAAACCCTCCTCTCAGGATTTTGATGGCCATGAGGATGGTACTACCGATAATGGCCAAAGCCAGGACGATACCTCCAAAAACGATGGCGACAATGAGAACCTCGTGCATGGTCCAACCCATTCCCTCTTATAGTTTCCGCCACTCCATTCCATATCTCGCGAACCGACGAGATTATCCCCCCTGGTAGCGGGATCAATTAGTGATCAGAAGCCTGTTGTTTGGGCGTATCCTTGCCCCTCTTGCCGAGAGAGGATTTCAGGCGTTGCAGTTCCCTTTCAATCTCATCGTCAAGGGCGAGCGTATCCAGTTCTCCCTCCAGCCCGGGTTTTCTCCCCAAATTGACTAGGTCGGCTTCGGCTTCCATCCTTTCGATCCGGTTCTCCAGTTCCTCGAACTTGATGATGGCCTCGGCACCATCCATGCGACGGATTTCCCCTTGGGCACGTTTTTTTCTGTTGGCATGAATGTGCCGTTGTACGAGGATACGCTGCTTTTCGCGCACAGCGGTCAGTTTATCCTCAAGTTGCCGAATGTCGTCCTGATACTCTTGAACGAGACCCTCGCACTCCGTCAACTCCTTCTCAAAGGCATTGGCCCGATCGCTGTACCTTCGCTTTTCCACCAGCGCTTCCCGTGCGAGGTCATCTCGGCCTTTGTTCACCGCCACCTCTGCCCTCTCTTTCCAGTAATCCTCCCGGGACCGAACCTCCTCCAGCTGGCGCTGAACCTTTTTGCTATTTGCCATCACCCCGGCGCACGATGCCTTGATCTCCACCAGCGTATCTTCCATTTCACGGATCATAAGCTTGATCAGCTTCTCCGGATCTTCCGCTTTATCCAGCATGGCATTAATGTTGGAGCTGACGATATCACGAAAGCGTGTGAAAATTCCCATCATGTTACCTCCATTCCCTCGATTTTGGCAAGGAGAAAAGCAGGAATTGTGCCACCACCCCACCATGGGTTGAAAACCTAAGGATTTCAGGGGGTTTTAGACTTGACGCGGACGACGCGATAGTGGTATATTATGGTAAACATTAGTTTTTTCCGCTGTAATTTGGCAAATCATGCCATGGATTCTCACAAACCCTTCCTGAGAGGCCGTATCCATTCGGGATCCCCAGTCGAAGCCCTGGGGCACTCCGAGGCATTCCTGGAGTTTGAGGAACGCCTTTCCCGCGTTGCACCGGTCAATCGGCCCGTGCTCCTCATAGGCGAGCGGGGGACTGGAAAAGAACTGGCTGCACGGAGACTGCATTTTCTCTCCACCAGGTGGAAGGGAGGGCTGGTGACCCTCAACTGTTCGGCCTTGACCCCCTCCCTCATCGAATCGGAGCTCTTCGGCTACGAAAGGGGGGCATTTACGGGGGCCGAGAGGCGACGGACCGGCAAATTTGAGGCCGCTGACGGAGGCACCCTTTTCCTCGACGAAATCGGCAACATCCCCATGGAAGTACAGGAGAAGATACTGCGCGTCGTGGAGTACGGCACATTTGAACGGGTGGGGAGTTCGGAAAGTATGGAGGTGGACGTGCGCATTATCGCGGCTACCAACGCTGATTTGGTGGCATTGGCGAGGGAAGGCCGATTCAAACAGGACCTACTGGACAGGCTCTCCTTTGAGGTACTCTTCCTGCCTCCCCTCAGGGAACGAAAAGGGGACATTCTTCTGTTGGCGAACCACTTTGCGGCGAGAATGGCCTTTGAACTAGGCCGGGAGGAAATGCCCCAATTCACCGACGGGGCCATTGCGGAACTTGAAAGCTACTCCTGGCCTGGGAATGTCCGTGAACTGAAAAATCTGGTTGAACGTGCGGTGTATCGATCGGATTCGATGTCGATCGCGGATATCGTCTTCGATCCATTTCGTCCTCCCCATGGGGGGCATCCCCCGCTCAACGAAAAGGGTCGCGTAGTTGACGCCATTACGCCCTCCACCCGGGACCTCATGGACAGACCCCTGAAAGAAGCAGTCCGTGACCTGGAGATCCGTCTTGTGCGGCGGGCGCTTCAGAGGACCAAATACAATCAAAGAAAGGCAGCCCGGACCCTGGGACTGACGTACCATCAATTTCGAGGACTCTATCGCAAATACATCGAGGATATGGAATAATCCGTTCCGAAAAGAGGTCCGGTGGAGGGACCAAATTCCCTTGCGATGCCGGCAAACGCGCAGTGGATACTCCAGGTCGCGGCCTCATCCTTTCAGGCTGAGGAAGGCCAGCAGACCGAACCCCGTGATGATGACGCCCGAGACCCTGTTTACCCACCGCAACCCGTGAGGGTTAAGTTTCGTCCGAACCACGCCCACAATCCCGCTCAGGATAAGCCACCACAGGGCTGAGCCGATGAATACGCCCAAGACCAACAGTCCGGCAAAGAGATAGTTTCCCCCGGCAGCTCCCACCCCTAACCCTGCAAACATGGCCGCAAAGGAGAGAATAGTCATCGGATTAGCCAGCGTAAGGATAAAAGTCGAGGCATAAGCCCCTGCGAGCCCGTAACCCCTGGCTGAAGCAGGTTTTCCGACAGGCCTGGCCAGGAACGTTCGCAAGCCAAAATAGCAGAGAAAGGCGCCACCCACAAGCCGAAACCAGACCCCTTGACTGATCAACAGCCTTGCAATAAACGTCAGCCCGAATCCCGCAACGGAGCCATAGATGGCATCAGCCGTTGCAGCCCCCAGACCGCAGATAAACCCTGATGTCCGACCTTCCGCTAATGTCCGGCGTATGCAGAGCACACCAATTGGCCCGACAGGGGCGGCAATGGAAAAGCCGATAATCAACCCCCGAAGAAAGAAAGCGATGGTGGTAATCCTCCCGGCAGTATATGTGGCGAAGCGAAGGCCGAGCCCTGGAAAAACCGAAGGGCTCTATTGGGGCGAGTAGGCCGAGCTCAGGGGGATTCCTCCGAGGCCTTTTCCAGGTCCTCCTGACATCGGATACAGTACCGTGCGTCCGGCATTACCTCCAGCCGCTTCAATGGAATGGGCTCCTCGCATTCCTCGCATATCCCGAAGTTTCCGTTCTCGATGCGATCCAAGGCCTCGTCCACCTCCATCAATTTGGCCCGTTCGTTCTGGCTCAAACTCATGAGGAGATGGCGATTGGAAATGGTGACGGACTCATCCCCGATATCCTGAATGCCGTCCTGCCCAATCTCTTGGGCGGACACACCCCGCTGCCTCAATTGTCCGACAATTTCCTCCCTTATCTGAAGCAACCTCTTTCTAAACCGTTCTGCCAGTTCGGGCTCCATCTCCATTCCCCAGGGAGTGCCTAGACGTGTGCCTTTCGACCCAGGGACGATCTCCTCGCCTTCTCCTCAACCCCGTCCACCCTGGGCGCATCGAGCCACAGTCCCTCCAGATCGTAGAACTTCCTGACCGGATCGAGGAAGACGTGAACGAGCACGTCTGCGTAATCCATTAAGATCCATTTCCCCTCTTCAAAACCCTCCATTCCCAGGGGACGGATGCCGGCCTTCCTCAAATCCTCATCGATGGAACGGGCAATGGCCTGGACTTGACGATCCGACCTCCCGCTACAGATGAGGAAGTAATCAGTGAAAGAGGAGATGTTCTTCACATCCAGGAGGACCACATCGAAGGCCTTCTTTTCCAAGGCGGCGCGGACGCAACGGAGTGACTTCTCCCTCGATCTACTGAGCTTACGGTCCCCTCGAGCCATCTTCGGCAACCTGGAAATGCTCCTCTATCCTAGTCCCCCTCGGTCCTGTAAAAACGGTGTCGCTCGATGTATCGCTCCACCTCGCGGGGAACGAGATACCGTATGGACCTCCCTTCGTGTATCTCCTGCCTGATCTTGGTGGAGGAAATGTCCAAGAAGGTGACCCCCTGCACATACACGGAATGGCCATCACGATGGATAAAGCGGTTTCCCCCTTCCTGGTAGGTGAAGGCATCTGCAATTTCCCCGGGAATGATATCCACCGAGAAGTCCTTATCGAATCCCGGCCGGGTCATCACGATAAAATGGCAGAGGGAGAAGAGTTCTTGGAAGGACTTCCACGTTCCAATCTCCAAAAAGGCGTCCATGCCGAGGATGAAGAACAGGTCCAAATCGGGGCCATACTTCTGGCTGAAGAATTGAATGGTCCCGATGGAATAGGATTTACCCGGGCTTTTCAACTCGATGTCGGATAGGGAGAAGTGAGGATTGCCGGCAATTGCCAACCGTACCATCTCCATCCGGTGCTCGCCTGGGATTCGGCCCTCAACCGCCTTATGAGGCGGCACTGCCGAGGCGATGAAAATAACCTCTTGGAGATTAAACCGTTCCCGTATCTCCTCTGCTGCCCGTAAATGTCCCACATGAATGGGATTGAACGTTCCGCCGAAGATCCCTACCCTCACCCCTCACCTCAACCCGTGCTCCCTGACGACCCTTCCCTATCCTCCTCCACCCGATGGATGACTTCCCGCATCAGTTCCTCCACTCCCTCCCCCGTCAGTGCCGAAATGGGAAAGAGCTGTATCCCCATCTCGTTGAACCTTTTCCTGAGCTCCGGGATCCTGTCGAGGACGGCCGTGAGGTCGATCTTGTTGAGGGCAGCCAACTGGACCTTATCCAGTAAGTTCGGGCTAAATACCCCCAGTTCGCGGTTAACCGTTTTGAAGTCTTCGATGGGATCGGAGGCACGGGGCTCGGAAATATCGATGAGGTGGATAACGAGGCTGGCCCTTTCAATATGTCGCAAAAAGCTCAGGCCCAGTCCCGCACCACGGTGTGCGCCCTCAATCAATCCGGGAAGGTCGGCGACTACCACCTGATCAAATTCACCGTATTTCGCTACCCCTAGGGTGGGAGTGACCGTGGTAAAGGGATAATCGGCGATCTTCGGCTTTGCAGAGGATATCCTGGCCATAAGGGTCGATTTCCCCACATTTGGATATCCGATTAACCCCACCTCGGTTGGAAGTTTCAATTCCAGGCTCAACCATTTCTGCTCGCCCCTTTGGCCATCTTCTGCCCACGACGGCGACCGATTTTTCGAGGACGCAAACCGAGCGTTCCCCCTCCCCCCCTTGCCTCCCTTGGCCACCACGAGCCCTTCATCCTCCCCCGTAAAGTCCCTGATGAGCTGCTGGGTCTCCCCATCCCTCACCAGGGTCCCCACGGGCAACCCGATCACGCAGTCCGAACCCCTCCTTCCGAATCGTTTCCTTCTTCCGCCATCCTCGCCATCTTGGGCCTTATAGCGCCGTTGAAAAGAAAATTCCAAAAGGGTTGACGGTTGCGGATTGGATACCAGGAGGACGTCCCCTCCGTTTCCACCATCTCCTCCGTCTGCCTTCCCCTTTGGAATGAATTTTCCCCGTCCGAAACTCACACAACCCTTACCGCCATCACCTGCCTTCACCCATATCCTGGCTTCGTCCACGAATTTCGCCGTTCCGGCGATGCCGGTCCTGGATGTCTTACGGGGCATGAACGCTGACCTGTCTCCGGTCCCTCCCCCTCCTCTCGAATTTCACCAGCCCATCTATCTTTGCGAACAGCGTGTAATCCCTTCCCATCCCCACGTTCTGCCCGGGGTAAACCTTGGTGCCCTTTTGCCTCACCAGGATATTTCCGGCACGTACGACCTGCCCGCTGAACCTCTTGATACCCAACCGCCGCCCAGCGCTATCCCTTCCATTTCTTGAGCTTCCCCCCGCTTTCTTATGGGCCATGCAAACCTCCTCCTCTCATCCCGACTCGGCCCTGTCAGGCCTGGATCTGTGAAATCATCAATCTGGTAAAGAGCTGGCGATGCCCCCTCCTCCTCCTGACGTTCTTCCGCCTCTTCATCTTGAAGACGGTGATTTTCCTCCCACTGCCCTGTTCCACGATTTTACCAAAAACCCGTGCCTTGGAAACGGTCGGGGTTCCCACCTTCCAGGTATCCTCACCCCCAACCAGCAACACCTCCCCCAGTTCCACCACATCGCCCACCTCTCCATCGATCCTCTCCGTTTGGATCAGATCCCCTTCACGAACCGCATACTGCTTTCCCCCCGTCCGGACCACTGCGTACATTCTTCCATCCCCTCTCGGGAAAAGTTATGCGAATGTAAGGGTAATATATTTCCCCATCGTTGTCAATCCATTTGCCCGGAGATTCGTCAATTCCGTCGAGAAAACCGTTGTCCATGAGCGTAGTCCACGGGAGAAGTTGGGCAAAGAATACCCCCACTACCCTTGACCCTCTTCACTCTCCCCTCTAACCCTCCACCTCCTCCCTCTAGCCTCCAACCTCAAACCTTTCCGCCTCAACCTGCTGAGGGGTGTTCAGCCCCGAAGCACTGGGCGAAGGGACGATGGTATTCTCTCAGGAAAAATAGAATCTGTTATGAAATCAACCGGTTGCAAAAATGCGGCCAATAAAAACCGGGAAGCTCCGGCATCTGCCTCCCATTCCCCCCTTGGCAATGGGTTTTCAGGCACGGAGTCCCGGTTGAGACGGGCGCTCTTTACGTTTGGATTCCCTTCACATTTCCACGATCTCGAATTGATCTTGATGGAGCCCCTCCTTGGCCTTGATGACGATCCTCTTATCCAGCTTTCTCTCGAGGTGTTCAATGCCCATTCGCTCCTCGTCATAGAGGAGGTCCGCCACTTCAGGGTTGACATCCACCATAATGGTGGCCCCGCCCAAACTGGACGCAATCCGTTCGATCTCCCGAAAGATCTCATAGCAGACGGTGGTCTTCGATTTGACATGTCCGGCTCCATCGCAATACGCACACGGTTCGCACAGGACCCTTGGAAGGCTCTCCCGAGTTCTCTTGCGGGTCATCTCCACCAACCCCAGCTCCGAAATCTTCAGGATGTTGGTCTTCGTCCGATCCTTCTTGAGGGCTTCTTCGAACGCGAGGTAGACCTTTTCTCGGTCTCCGTCCCGCTCCATATCGATGAAATCGATGATAATGATCCCTCCGATATTCCTCAATCTCAACTGGTAGGCGATCTCCTTGGCCGCTTCCAAGTTGGTCTTCAGGATGGTATCCTCCAGATTCCTCTTCCCCACAAACCGCCCCGTATTCACATCGATGGCCGTGAGTGCCTCCGTCATTTCGATAACGATATATCCCCCCGATTTCAACCACACCTTCTTCCCCAAGCTCTTATCGATCTCCATCTCTATTCCGTGCACATCGAATATGGGTTCCCGTCCCTCGTACATCTCGATTTCGCATTTAAGCTTGGGCATGTAAGTCTTGGTGAAATTGATGATATTCCGATATTCCTGCCGATCGTCGACGACCACCTTGTTCACCTCTGGCCCCAAGAGGTCCCGAATGGCCCGGAGTACGATATTTAGATCGCTGTGGATGAGACACGGCGCCGAGCACCCTTCCTTTTTCCTCTGAATGTTATCCCACAGCTTCAGCAAGAACCCCATGTCGCCCTTGAGCACCTCCTCATCCGCTGCCTCACTGGCCGTTCTCACGATGAACCCCATCCCCTGAGGCTTGATCCCCTGGATAATCTCCATCAGTCGCCTTCTCTCACTATGGTCCTTGATCCTCCTGGAAACACCGACATGGTCAACCGTGGGCATAAGCACGAGATAGCGGCTTGGGAGCGTGAAATGGGACGTGACCCTCGTTCCCTTCGTCCCAATGGGCTCCTTTGAGACCTGAACCAGGATTTCCTGTCCCTCACACAGCAGGTCCTCGATCTGGGAGGGCTCGGAAAGATAGCTGGGAACCTCTTGCACTTCGAACTCATAATCCCCTTCCCCATTGGACCCCTCTTCCAGCATGAGGCTGTATTCCTCGATATCCCGATAGACGTCGGAGACATAGAGGAAGGCCGCCTTTTCCAGGCCGATATCCACGAATGCCGCCTGCATTCCCGGCAGGACCTTGACCACCTTTCCCTTATAGATATTACCGACAATGCTCCTCCCCTTGGTCCTCTCGATATAGGACTCCGCAAGTATGCCGTCCTCTAACAAGGCCACCCTCGTTTCGTGGGGGGCAACGTTTATGACCAGTTGGTTTGACATTGGATCGCCTCCCTCATGTCTCGGCCAGCTTGACCAACCGCAATCCCCTCACCTCTTCGTCGGTGAGCCCAAAAACCCGGCTGATTACCTCCCGAGCTCGGGGTCTCCTGCCGTCTTTTTCCCTTAACGTAAATTCCACGACTCCCCCCTTCCACTCCAGCAACTCCCGAAATGAACGGGGAAGGAGATTCATATCCATTTCCGGGAGGGGGATCCTATTCCGTATCCTCAGGTTGTCCACCGTGGAACGAAGGTCGATTTCCCCGATTCCCCTCTTTCTCCTTTGAGCAAGAATGAGGCGATCCCTTCCCAGAAAAGCGTCGATCTCATCCTGAAGCCCCTCGATATGGGAGAAGCCCAAAACGCACCAGTGGGCTTCCCTGGTGTACCCCTTCCCCGGTGAGGGGGGAATGTCTTGGAGAGGTAAAACCTCAAGCCCCTCTGGCAACTCCTTATTGAGCTTCTCCATGAAGACCTCGACCCTCATCGGCCCGAGCACTTCGAATTCCGCGAGCTCTGCCAGACTTTCCACGCCTAGGGGGAGTGCTCCCTCAAAGCGAATCTTGGGCAGGGGATGAAATCCCCGCGAATAGACGATCGGCAGATGAGCCCTTTTCGCTGCTCTGTGAAAGGCCGTTACCATCTCAAGGTGGGAGAGAAACCTCGCCTCCCCGAGCTTATAGGCCCTCGCCTGAATTCGCATTGGCGAAATGGCCCGCCCCTCCTGACGGATGCTCGGCCGGGATGGGACCTCCCGTTTCACCCTGAGGCTGGCCCGCTTCCCATCACATACCCCACACCCTCCGCATGAATCCGGGCTGCACTGGGCAGACATTCCCCCCCTCATGCCCTTCTCCCACTCCCGAAGGAGGAACTCCTTCTCTATCCCCGAATCGATGTGGTCCCACGGCAACACCTCCGAGGGATCCCTCCTCCGGTGAGCATAGAATTCCATGCTCATCCCGCAGGATTCGAAGGCCCTCTTCCATAGGTCGAATCGGAAATGCTCGCCCCAACCATCGAAACGGCAGCCCAGGCGGTGAGCTTCTACGAGGACTCGGGACAGCCTCCGATCGCCCCTGGCGAACACCCCCTCCAGCAGGCTCATACGGGGATCTTGCCATTTGAGCCTCCCCCCCTGCTCCCGAAGCGCAGACCGCAGAAACGCATGTTCGCCCGCCATATCCGCCAGCACCATTTGAGGCTCCCATTGAAATGGCGTATGGGCCTTGGGGACAAAACCCGAGACGCTGGTAATCACATGGATGGGAGCCTTTCCCCCGCCTCCCGCGAACCTGAGCCTCCGTGATAGATCCACTACTGCCCTGAGGTCCTCCTCCCCCTCGGTGGGGAGGCCAATCATGAAGTACAACTTAACGGACTTCCACCCCCTTTGGGAGAGATGCCTGGCGGCCTCGTACAACCCATCCTCCTCAACACCCTTATTTATCACGGTGCGCAACCGGGCTGTTCCGGCTTCGGGGGCCAGGGTAAATCCGGTCTTTCGGACCCTCAGGATTTGGTCCATCATCTGGTGCGTCAGGGTTTCAACCCGGAGAGATGGAAGGGAGATCGCCACCTTTTCCCCCGCATACCGGGCCATGAGGTCCGCCAATAATTGTCCGATGGAGGAGTAATCGCCCGCGCTCAAGGAGAGCAGGGAAATCTCCTCGTATCCCGTCGCGGCAAGCCCTTCGCGGATCATCCTCTTTATCCGATCAGGGCTTCTTTCCCGATAGGGCCTGTAGATGAAGCCGGCCTGACAGAATCGGCAACCCCTGGTGCAGCCTCTGGCGATCTCCACCGCCAACCTGTCATGGACGACCTTCATAAAGGGAAGGATGGGACGGGTGGGGTGAGCGACCGTATCCAAATCACCAATGGCCCTCTTCCTGACCCGCCCTCCCCCGCGGGCCAGCGGCGTGATCTCCGCTACGGTGTTGTCGGGGTTATACCGAACCGTGTAAAGGGAGGGAACGTATACCCCTGGTACCCTCGATAATTCCCGTAACAGGGCGGCCTTATCCCCCCGGGCCTCCTTCCAACGAAGGATGGTGTCGGCGATTTCCAGGATGGCTTCCTCTCCCTCACCGATGAGGATGGCATCGAAGAACTCGGCCATGGGCTCGGGATTAAAGGCGCATGGCCCGCCGGCCAAAATGATTGGATCATGCTCATCTCGCTCATCGGACAACAGGGGGATGGATGAGAGTTCGAGCATGTTCAGTACATTGGTGAAACTCAATTCGTACTGTAGGGAGAAGCCGATGACGTCGAAATCCCTCAGGGGCAAACCCGATTCCAGGGAAACGAGGGGGATTCCCCTATTTCTCAGAATGGCCTCCATATCAACCCACGGCCCGAAAACCCTCTCACACGCGATTTCATCACGCGAGTTGAGGATGGAGTAAAGGATCTGAAGGCCGACGTGGGACATGCCCACTTCGTACGCATCCGGGAAGGCGAGGGCGAACGTGAGCCTGATTTTCCTCGAGTCCTTATGGAGCGAATTGACCTCGTTGCCCAGGTACCGCGAGGGCCTGGAAACGAACGGCAGTAACCTCGTTAACATCAACTGCCCAGGGTAGTGATGGTTTTATTAAAAAAATAGAATAGTTACCGTTATTTGTCAATCGCACGCCGCAAGCCCCCACGGCTTTTCGGGCAGTCTTCGGGAGAGTTGTACCCAGCCCATTGGACTTTAAGGACACTGCAGAAGCACGTCTTACTCCCGAAAGAAGAGGTTGACTCCATCCGGATTCCATGGTAATTTTTCCAAAAAAAATACGCTATTTAGGCCTTCTTGGGGAAGACGGTGGAAATCCGTCGCGGCCAGGCCGCTGTGAGTGGGGATCCTTCGTACGGAGGACCCGTCGGGTGACTGGGAGATCCTAGGCCATGGGCATGCCGAGGGGCGAAACTTGCGAAGGCCACTGTTCCGCTTAACCGGAATGGGAAGGCGCAAGGAGTAGGTTGATCCACGAGCCAGAAAACCCGCCTAAGTACGCTTCACGTGAGTCTTCCATGGAAGATGGTGAAGGAGTCGCGAGCCCAGTCCTTCCTTTGGAGGCTGGGTTTTTTTGATGCCGAGGGGGGATCCCTGATGCTCAACTTCTTCGTCAAGGGGGGGCCTGTGATGTACCCCCTCCTCGTGTGCTCCATCATTTCCCTGGCCATCATCTTCGAAAGGACCCTCTTTTGGCTTCGTCTCAGCAGGAACAGGGATGAAGAGCGGGTGGGCCGAATCCTAGAGCTGGCCGAAAAAGAGGAGTACGAATCCGCTTGGGAGCTGGGAAGGCAATCCAAGGATTACATCGTGAGAGTGCTCATGGGGGGGATAGCCCATCGGCGCTACTCCTTGCCCAGCGCACTGGCAATGGGGGCGGAGGAGGAGATCAAGCGCATGAGTAAATATCTCAATATCCTCGATACCATTATCACCGTGGCGCCCCTGTTGGGAATATTCGGCACTGTCCTGGGTATCATCAATTCCTTCGACCTCCTCGGCCGCGCCGGAATAGAACACCCTCAGGTGGTGACCGGCGGCATCGCCCAGGCCTTGATCACCACGGCCACCGGCCTAGGGGTGGCCATGATGACCCTCCTGCCCTACAACTACTTTCAGTCCAAGATTCAATCCGCCTCCAAGGAATTGGAGAAATTCGGCACGAGCCTGGAGATTACCTTCCAAAGGCAAAATGCCATATTCCAAGCATAAGGAGCCCCGGTTCAATGCGACTAAAAGGGCAGCCCATGAGAAGGGCACGGATTGAGATGATCCCCCTCATCGACGTTGTTTTCTTGCTCCTCATCTTCTTCATCTACACCATGCTCTCCATGACCATCCATAAGGGGATCCCGGTACTCCTGCCGAAGGCCAAGACGTCCCTCATAGACAAACAACAGTATCTCACCATCAGCATTACCCGAGATCACAGGATCTTCCTCGATGAAAGGGAGGTGCCCCTGGAAGGGCTCCGTCAGAGGCTCATGGAGAGGAGGAAGGCAACACCGCATCTGAAGGTCTTCATCAGCGGAGACAGGAGGGTTACCTACGAGTGGGTGGTCAGGGTATTAGATGTGGCGAGGTCCTCGGGCTGCAGCAGAGTCTCCCTGGAGACCCATTGGAAGGAATGAACGCCAACCGTAATCTCACCTGGGGAATCGTCCTGTCGCTCGCTGTCCATGGGGCTCTCCTGGGGTTCCCACTATCCCCGGGAGGTCCACGGACTATCATACCCCCAAACCCCATGCCCTTGGAGATCTCCCTGGTCATGGTGAAGTCCCTTGAGGATGCCTCGGCTCGGGGGAAACCCATCCCCGTAACCCATCTGGACAAGGTCGGGCCGAGCGTAACGGTGAGGAAGAAAAAGCCCCCCAAGAGAAGCGCCCCTTTGAACCAAAGCCCAAGGGCCAAAATGATTGCGAGGCCAACGGAGAAGAACATCACGGAGAATCGGAACAAGCCCATTGTCTCCCCCAGGGGGGAAACGGCCCTCGCCCCGAAACCGGAGCCATTCATCCTGTTTCCCCGAGGCAAGAATACGGCGATGGCTCCACACCTCGAGAAAGAAAGAGCCCCTCTGCCGTCGGCCAAAAACCTATCGGGGAAAAGACGTCCCAGAGCTAGCCGCATCCCAAAGGGGGCGATTCCGGCGCCAAGCGGTACCATCACATGGGCAAGGCCCAGATACGATCGAAACCCAAAACCACGCTACCCCAGAATCGCCAGAAGGATGGGGTACGAAGGCGTCGTGGTGTTAAAGGCTGAAATCCTGTCCAATGGCCGGGTTGGCAAGGTCCGGATCAAGCGGTCCTCCGGTCATGACATTCTGGATAAGTCCGCGATCAAGGCGCTGAAGCAGTGGAGGTTCATTCCGGCAAAACGAGGGGAAGATCCGATGCGGATTTGGGCCGAGATTCCCATCAAATTTGAATTGGAATAGGAAGGGAACATGGGTCGCATGTGTCTGAACGCGTTCCTTCTGAGCCTCTTCCTCGGGGGAATGGGTTTTGCAGCGGAGCGAGTCTTCGTGGATGAGGTAGGCAGGAGGGTCAGCGTTCCGGAGTACCCGCACCGCATTATTTCGCTGTCCCCCAGCATAACCGAGATCCTCTTCTCCCTCGGATTGGAAGAACGAATAGTGGGGGTCTCCAATCACAGCGACTTTCCTCCCCGCGCCCTGGCCAAGCCGAGGGTGGGAAGCTACATCAACCCCAGTGTGGAGCGGACGATCTCCTTGAACCCGGACCTCATCGTGGCAACCGCGGCTGGGAATCCCCGGGAATTCGTGGAGAGAATGGAGAGCTTGGGATTGACCGTCTATACCGTCTACCCCAAGGACTTCGACGGCATTCTTCGAAGCATCTCCCATATCGCCGCCATAGCGGGGGTGGAGCATTCGGGAGCTCGGGTAGTCGGGGAAATGAGGAGACGAAAGCGAAGAATCCTGGAATTGACCCGCGACCGCCCCAGGCCGATGGTCTTCCTCCAGATCGGAACGACGCCCATCGTCACCGTGGGAAAGGGCAGTTTCGCCGATGACTTGATCTCCCTCGCCGGTGGTCGAAACATAGCTGGAGGAGAACCGGTGAAGTACCCCCGGTACAGCATAGAGGAGATCTTGGTGAAGGCTCCCGATGTCGTCATCATCACCTCAATGGACCCCAGGGGTAACTCCCAAAAATTGGCGGAGGGCTGGAAGCGATGGAAGACGATTCCCGCTGTCAAACGGGGACGGGTCTTTGTCATCGATTCGGACCTCGTTGACCTCCCCTCGCCGAGGATCATCGAAGGGCTGGAGACCATTGCTGGAATACTCCATCCGGAGATACGGGGAATGTTAAGGAGCCAGTGAAGAGGATCGAATCTCTCCCATGATCGTCACTCCCAAGAGGATCATTACCATCTGTTCCCTGCTGTTTTGTCTGCTCCTGGGGGTCATTCTGGTCTCCCTCTCCGTTGGAGCAGCAGAGCTCGGAAGCGCTCAGGTAGTACGAGTCCTCATTCAAGGGGCAATCCATCCCGGCATCCCGGTCGGCCCGGAGGGGATTATCATCCTTTCCGTGAGGTTTCCCAGAATACTGCTCGCCGGCCTTGTTGGTGCAGCCCTAGCAGTGGCGGGGTGTTGTTTCCAAGCCCTTTTGAGAAATCCCCTGGCCGACCCTTACATCTTGGGGGTCTCCAGCGGTTCGGCCTTGGGAGCGGTTTCGGCGATCCTGGTGGGCCTTAGCACGGCCTCGTTCGGCATGCCTCTAGCCTCTTTTTGTGGCGCCATCTTCACGGTGGTGTTGGTTTTCCACGTGGGGAAGGTGGGAACGGGGCTCCACACCAATACGCTGCTGCTGGCGGGGGTGATCATCAGCGCCTTCTTCTCCGCCATCATCATGTTCCTCATCTCCGTTGCGCAGAACGAGGATCTCTCAAAGATCGTCTTCTGGCTGATGGGAGACTTCAGCTTTTCCAACTATCACCTCATCCTCATCGTTCTCCCCTACATCATGGGAGGAACGGGGGTAATCTATTCCTATGCCAGAGGGTTTAACCTCATGGTAATGGGCGAGGAAACGGCAGTCCAATTGGGAGTCGATGTGGAACGGTTGAAGCGGATGGCCTACATACTGGCCTCCCTGATTACGGCGGCGGCGGTATCGGTGTGCGGTTTGATTGGTTTCGTGGGACTCATTATTCCCCATTCCGTGAGGATGCTCTTCGGCCCCGATCACCGGCTCTTGATTCCGGCCTCTGCACTCATGGGGGCAAGCTTCTTGATCGGCTCCGATACCATCGCCAGGACCATTGCCGCCCCCACGGAACTGCCCGTGGGGGCTGTGACGGCGACGTTTGGGGCTCCCTTCTTCATCTACCTCCTCAAAAGGCGAAAGGTCTAAGATGGCGAGCATCGATGTGAGGGAGGTCTTCTTTCGATACACCGACCACTGGGTCATCGAGGATCTCTCCCTCCGCGTCGAGGGGGGTGAATTTTGGGGAGTCATCGGTCCAAATGGGTCGGGAAAGACTACACTGCTGAGGCTGCTTTACGGGTTCTTGAACCCTCAAAGGGGAACGGTCTTCATCGATGGGGGTGAATTGGGGCGGATGAAGCGGTCCGATATCGCCAAGAAGGTCGCCGTCGTTCCCCAAGAGCACCAAATCAATTTCCCCTTCACCTCCCTCGAGGTGGTCCTCATGGGGAGGTCGCCATACCTGGGACGTCTCCAATTCGAGAACAGTGGTGACTTCCGGATAGCCGAATGGGCCATGGGGCTCACCGACACCCTCCGTTTTTCCGGAAGGCCCATAAACGAACTGAGCGGCGGGGAAAGGCAGCGAGTATTCATCGCCCGGGCCCTCGCCCAGGAACCCCAAATCATCCTCTTCGATGAACCCACCTCCAACCTGGATATCAACCATCAGGTCGAGTTTTACGACCTCATAAACCGCCTGAATCTGGAGAAAAAACTCACCATCCTCGTGGTCTCCCACGATATCAACTTGGCATCTGAGTACTGTCGGAAGATCCTCCTCCTCAAGGGAGGAAGGATATTCAAGATGGGTAGCCCAAGGGAGGTAGTGGCCGCCGAATATATCAGCCAGGCTTACGGAAGCCGAGTGTTGGTGGACGAGAATCCCCTAACGGGATCGCCCAGGATAACCCTTTTGCGTAAGGATGCACCCGAGGGCGAAAAGCCTGAGACGAAGGGGGAATGGTAACACTCGGGGAAATCGAGCGGGCGAGGCGAATCATCGCGGAAATTGACGTCCTGGAACCGCCCTCCATCTCCGGCCGGAGAAGTTCCCCTCAATAGAATCAAAGGGACGCGGGAATGCTCCCCCGGTGGGTATCAGCACGTGTAGGGATAGAAGTGGTGGTAGCAGAACCCCCCCGGGTCCCCATACTGGTGTTCCGTATCCACCAGACACTGCCGGATCATCTTTTTGGAGACCTCGTCGTAGTCGGGTCGCTCCTCCTCACGCTTCTTACATTCCATACAGATCACCTGATGATCGTACACCGACAGGATTCTCCGATCCAAGCTCGACTGGCACCGAGAGCATTGCGTCGCGCAGAGAATCCTCTCCTCCCACTCCTCTTTCATCGTGTTCACCTCCCATCGGGCATCCGGCTAAACGCCGTCCCTCTCCTCACGCCTCCGCCTCCTCTCGGGTTCGGATAGTTCCACTCCGTGGGCGAGCAGTTCCACCTCCAGGTCTTGGGGGGACCGGTAGGGAACGGTTTGGAAGCCCACGTGGCGGGCCGGAACGAGATACGGCTCCTTGTCATCGATGTAAAGGGTCCTCTCGGCAGGCAGATTGAAGCGATGGATGACCAGCTCATAGATCCCCACCTCCGGCTTCCGCATGCCGGCCTCCCACGAAAGCACCGTTCCGTCGAAGAGGTCGTAGAGATGATACCTCTCCTGAAGGTACTGGGTCGTCTCCTTGTCCACGTTGGAAAGGCAGTAAAGGGGATAACGCTCCCTCACCCTCCTCAGCAGGCCAATGGTCTCGGGAATGGGCACCAACATCCTTCTCCACCCCTTCAGTTCCCGGGCCACCGCGTCCTCAACCCTCAATGTTGGACCCAGCTTCCCCCATAGCTCCTCCTCCGTGATGAAGCCCTTATTGTAAAGTTTCCACTCCTCAGAGCCCACCGTCAAGGCATAGAAATCCTCGGCGGAGGCCCCGATCCTGGCCTCGAATGTGGCGAAGAAGGACGTAAAATCATCCCTCACCATCACGCCGCCTACATCCGATACAACGGCCTCAACGCCCATGGTTTCGCCCTCATCTCGCCATCAGAAGGGAGGACGTCGACATCCCACGGTTCGCCTATTCCCTTAACTGTATCACCCCTTGGAGCCGATTTCCACACCGGGCCCGCACTTCCTGGGGCTTCCTGACTTTTCCTGGAGATATTTTTGTAACTTGTTGATAATAAAGTAGGCTCCGCTTTTCCCGAGAGCACCATTGTCCCCTCGCAGCGCTTCGGGGCTGTACACCCCTCAGCAGGTTGAGGTTAGAGGTTGGAGGTTAAGGCAAAGTCCAGTTCTTACTTAATCACCTTTTTCGCTTCCCTGAGAATAGACACCAAAGATTCTTTTATGTTCGCTCCAGATATTTGCGCAACCTCAGCCTTAACCTTCCTTTTTGCTCACCCTCGATGGGTACCCCACTTCTCGGGCAGATTACGCTCATGGACACCGGTGTTCTCCCAAAGCTGAGGAAACTCCCGTGAACTTCCCATTGACAAACGGGCTCTCTTGCGAAACAGTATCAGCCATCCACTTCAACGAGGAGGAGTACCGTGTCGGAGGAGATTTCCCTCAAGGAGATCATGAAGGCCCGTACAGTAATCTATCGATACCTGAAGCCAACCCCCTTGATCAACTATGGACCCCTTTCCGAGACCACCGGGTTTCAAACCTATATCAAACACGAAAACCACAACCCCACCGGCGCGTTCAAGGTCAGGGGTGGCCTCAACCTCATCGCCTCCCTGTCGCAAGAGGAGAAGGAGAGGGGAGTAATTACCGCCACCAGGGGAAATCACGGCCAATCCATCGCCATGGCCTCCATGATTTTCGGCATCCCCTGCACCATTGTCGTCCCCCACGGAAATAACCCCGAGAAGAACAGGGCCATGAGGGGTTTCGGGGCTGAGCTGGTCGAATACGGACGGGATTTCGATGAAGCCAGGCAGAGGACAGAAGAGATTCGAGAGGAAAAGGGGCTACGATACATCCATCCCGCCAACGAGCCCAAGTTGATCAACGGGGTAGGGACGTATAGCCTGGAGATCTTCGAAGAGCTGCCCGACGTCGATGTGATCATCGTTCCCATCGGGGGTGGAAGCGGAGCATGCGGAGCCATCACGGTGGCCCGGGCCCTCAATCCGAAGGTGAGGGTCATCGGTGTACAGGCCGAGAGGGCGCCCTCCGTTTACCTCTCCTGGAGGGAAGGCCGCCTCGTCGAAACCGAGAGCGCCGACACCTTCGCCGATGGTCTGGCCACCCGGGTCCCCTTCGAGATGACCTTCAACATCATCCGGAGGGGGATATCCGATATCATAACCGTCTCGGAACAGGAGATAAAATCGGGCATCCGCCTCTTGCTGGAAACGACCCACAATCTCGCGGAGGGGGCGGGAGCGGCTCCCCTCGCAGCCGGCTTGAAGATAGGGGACCAGTTGAAGGGAAAGAAGGTGGTCATCATTTTGAGCGGCGGAAATATCGATATGGCTACGCTGAGGTGGGTCCTCATGGATGACGGGGAAAAGGGCAGGGACACGAATTCCCCGAAGCGGGGTTAGTCCACGAATTCCACCGTGAATCCCTCCTGGCTTTCCAATTCGCTCTCCAGGGCCTTCAGCTCTCGCCTCTTGTCCAGGTACTGGGCTATCTTGTCGAATCCCCCCCACTGCTGTCTACACGCGGGACAAAAATTTTGGGCCTCGATCTCCTTGAAAATCCTCTCGCTGTAACGAAACCGAGCCCCACAGTTCCCACAGATAACGGCCAAATCAGCCATGTCGGATACCTTGCGCCAGGGCAAAAAGAGGGGGGGCATCTGCCCCCCAGTGCCCCACACCACACCCGTAAGATCCCCCGCTCCTTTTCACCGGCCTGTAATCTTTTCGGTGAGAAATTCAATCTGGCGGGCTATCCGAGGATCGTCCCTCACCTTTCTCTCCATAGTGGCTATAGAGTAAATCACCGAGGCGTGTTTCTTATCGAAGGCCTTGCCGATGGCCTCAAGGGGTTTATCCGTCAACTTCCTACAGAGATACATGGCAACCTGCCGAGGGAAGTAGATGGCCCGTCTCTTCAACTTCGACCTCATCTGTCCAATATCGACCCGGTAATACCTTCCCACTATCTCTTGGATGAGCTCAACGGTGACAACCCGGTTCTCCTCTTTGGCCACGTTTCTCAGGGACTCTCGAGCTAAATCCAGGTCTATCGGGCGATGCATCAGTGACGATTGGGCGATAATGCCGATGATGGCCCCTTCGAGCTGCCGAATATTCCCATTTACATGGGAAGCCAGGTAGTCCAAGACGGGATCGGGGACGGAAACGCCCTCTGCCAATGCCTTGGCCTCGAGAATCCGCCTGCGAGTCTCCAGGTCCGGTGCGTTCAATCGCACCACCAGGCCACACCCCAGCCTCGATTTCAAGCCCTCACCCATTTTGGGAATATCCTCAGGAGGGACAATGCTGGTCAGGATAATCTGTTTCCCGCCGTTGTAAAGGGTATCCAAGGTATGGGATAGCTCGGCCTGGGTGGTCGGCTTTCCGCTGAAGAAATGAACCCCGTCGATTACCAGAATATCGCAGTGTCTTCGATACTTCTCCTTGAAGGAGGCGATCTCATCCCTCCTCAGGGAGGTAACCAGTTCATTGACGAATTCCTCAGCCGAAACGAGGCAAATCCTGGTCTCCCGCCATTTCTTCAACATGTAATTTCCTATGGCAGTGGACAGATGGCTCTTGCCCAACCCCACATCGGAGTAGAAGAGGAGCGGATTGTAGTGAATGCCTATCCTATTGGCCACGGCCCAGGCAGCCGAATGGGCGAACTGATTGCATGGGCCAACCACGAAATGCTCGAAGGTAAACTTCCTGTTCAAGCGGATCCCGCCCAAGGGACCCGCTCTCATCTGAGGCAGCACCATTTGCCCATTTCCATTGTGGGGAGACGCGAAGCGGCTTCTCCTCGGGGCGGCCTTGAGGTGGATGTGGCAACCCTCCTCCGCGATGGATTGAAAGGCCTCCTCAAGGGTCCTCAGGTAGTACCGGCTCACCCACTCCTTGAAGAAGGTATTGGGACACTCCAGGACGACCTGCCCCTCCTTCATCTCCTTGAGCTGCAAGGGTTTGATCCACAAGTTGAAGGTATCGGAAGCAAGCCTCCCCTGAATAGAAGCCCTGGCCTTTGCCCATATCTCTTCCATTCGTCCCCCCGCCCAAACTCGTATCGTAGTCCGCTTATCACCCGCCTCGATTACCAAGTGAACCGGAAACCCGAGGGATTGTCAAATGCGGTATTCGCCAGTTACGAAAATCGCTCGTTCCGAGTTTTCCACAACCACAATTCCCTTGAAAATACTCATTCCCGAGGAGAGGGAATGGAAAGCCCGTGGAAATAAAATCCGTTAACGGCATCGCCCCCTTATCTCCAATTATCAATAAGTTGCCCCAGTTTTCCACGGCTGTGGATATTTTTTTCCACATTTCAAATCTGGAGATTTCTCCCTTTTTCGTCGAATTTCGAAAAATTTCAAAAAAGGTGGGAATTTTCCCTCGGCGGAATTCGAGCGGGAGGAAAACCGACTACGAGCCGGATTTCCCGAAAACCGGAATGGCGTAGGGGCCCTCTCGGATATAACAGACCGACGGGTCGATATTCCTCATTCTGAGCTGATAAACGGAATAGATCAGCGCGTTTTGGACCATGGCCCGGGCCTTTTCCAGGTTCGACATGTCCTCAGACTTGCCCAGGAGAAACTCGTAGCCGCTGGTTCCGGGAAGGATGGAGTAGTCGTCCTTGGGAATCTCCCCGGAGCAGTATATCAATCCCTCGTCCCCGACGACTCTGAGGGGTTTGCCCCAGACTTCCGGTTCCCATTGGTCCTTCGTAAACCGCCACTGAGGATGCTTTAACAAATCCAGATATCCGTCCGGCCCCTGAAGTTTCAGAAGGTGGCTGAGAGTCCTGTATTCGATGGAACCAATGGGCTCGATATCCCGATTGTTAGCGGCGATGATGATTACTCCCCCTTCCTTCACGGCCGGTATGGCACCAACCCCTGCCTTCGCGGTCTGATAGTGGTTCCTCCCCACGTATCCACCGTGGGTGATCACGATATCGAACTGCTTCTCCAGGCGGACCTCCGCGTAGGCCTTGATCATCTTGTAGGCCTCCCTGTGTGCGTCGACCAGATCACCGGCGAAGACCCGGGTAAGGCGCATTGCCTTGTCCAGGGTGACGTTCACGATGAAGTCAACTCCCACCGTCTCCGCGACCTCCAGGGATTCCTCATGACACGGGTTCCCCTCGAGAACCAGATTGGTGGCATTGAGGTCCTCAAGGTAGTAGGGACCGTGGAATTTCTCGATGGTCTTCACATCCACCAATCCCGGACAGATGGCCTTTCCTCCCCCCGAAACCCCGGTCATGAAATGGCTCTCCACAAGGCCCGTGGCGATCTTCAGGTCGGCAAAGTAGAAGTGCCGATTGACATGAACGTCCGTATTCCTTCTCGTCTTCCCGATACTGACCAGGAGATCGTCGTTCGCACAATCGTGATCGAAGATCGTGAATTGGTCAACGGCCTGCTTCCCATACATGTGAATCTTCTCCTCATGGGTACTGGCCCGATGCATCCCCGTCCCCACGATGATCGTTATGTTCTCCCTTCGCAGTCCCTGGGATTCCAAGGCCCGCACTATGGGACCGAGAATCCCCTTTTCCCCCTCGTACGGGACGGGCCTGGTGATATCCGATACGGTCACCGACGCGGTAAGGTCCCTCGGCCTCTTGCCCTTCTTCTTGACGATCTCCTCCAATTTCGGGCCCCCTATGGGGGTTGCAAATGCCCGCTCGATCTCCTCTCGCCAATCATCTATGGAGGGAACACTGCCCATACTGATCTCGACCGAATCGCTCGGGACGGCGATCTCCAGAGTCTCATGACCATACTCCAGAGGAATATGTTTCCAGTCCGCGGTATCGACTCGGTTCAGCGCCTCTTGTAAATTCGGCCTCATATTCGTCCCATCCTTCGAAATGCACGTGTGAGCTCTTACCAGGGAATTGTAACCCGCTCCTGGGAGCAGCTTCAAGCCCCCAGGGCCGGCATAGGGGGGTAGGCTTGTGAGAAAAGGGTCGCCAAATAATGGGGATTGGTGTACAGTTATCCTACCGGATAAAGACTTATGGCAGGTAACCCCATGAATCGCTTTGAGGAGGAGACGAGATGAGAATGAGAGATATCATGACCAAAAATCCCTTAACCGTGCACAGCGATACTCCCATTGCCGAGGCCAAGGGGATCATGAGGGAGAACAACATCCGGAAGCTCCCCGTGGTGGACAGGGGTAAACTAGTCGGGATGGTTACCGAGAGGATGATCCTGGAGGCTTCTCCCTCTCCAGCCACGTCATTGTCGATTCACGAACTCCACTACCTGATAGCCCAGATGAAGGTCAAGGATATCATGGTCAGGAATCCCATCACCATATCTCCCGACACGACCTTCGAAGAGGCGCTGCTCCTGGGCCAAGAGAAGGGGATCGGGGCATTTCCCGTTGTGGAGGAGGGAAAGGTGGTGGGGATTGCCACGGAATCCGACTTGGTCCGGTTTATCACCAGCATTTGGGGGGCAAAGGAGAGGGCCTCGACCCTTGTCATTGAGGGGGTAAGCCAGCGCTTCGGTTTGTTCAGGGAGCTCGTCGACATCATGGATAGACACGAGATTCCTATCTTGAGTATCATGACCCACATCGTCCCGGGCAGGGTGGACTGTAACCTGATCGTCCGGGTGAGGACGAGGGAAGTGGACGCCCTCATGGGGGATCTCAAAAAGGCCAAATTTAAGGTCATCCACGCGGGATGACGTTCTTCCTCACGCCCCGCACCATGGGAAACTCAAGGGCTGGAAGGGGCGATGAGATCATGGTACATTTCATCCAGCGAGATGCCATTTCACACGGGAAAGGAGGAGCATCATGCCGCACGGGTATAACGGAAAGGTCTTACGGGTGGATTTGGACGGCGAGTCCGTCAGCGTGGAGGAACCTCAACAAATAGAGTACGGCCGCTATGTCGGGGGAGGAGCCCTCGCCCTCTCCTATCTCCTGCGGGAGTTGAAGCCGGGGGTGGACCCATTGGGCCCCGACAACGTCCTCGTGTTTGCGGGATCGGTGATCGCGGGGACGTCGGCTGCGGGGTTGAGCCGCTTCTCGGTGGCGGCCAAGTCGCCGCTGACCGGTGCCTTTGGAGAAGCGGAGGCAGGCGGATGGTGGATTCCGGAGCTCAAATTCGCCGGATTCGATGCCATTGTCATCAAGGGTAAGGCACGGAAGCCGGTCTATCTCTGGATCCACGACGGCGAGGCGGAGATCCGTGATGCGGGTCACCTCTGGGGAAAGCTCACCAAGGAGACCCAGGAGGAGATCCGAGGGGAACTGGGGGATGATCGTATACGGACAGCCCTCATCGGCCCGAGCGGGGAAAAGATGGTGAAGTTCGCCTGTATTCTCAACGAGCTCAAACATGCCAACGGCAGGACCGGGTTGGGCGCGGTGATGGGATCCAAAAACCTCAAGGCCATAGCCGTGAGGGGGAAAAAGCGGATGAGGGTGGCCGACGCGGAGGCCGTGAAGAGGCTGAGCAAGTG
>SMTZ1_10001045_pt1 | contig 27297 bp, 20 predicted proteins | sample DeeMarSWOR136_30_FD_25667 | JGI IMG/M metagenome (IMG submission 25667)
CCTTGAACGCACAGACAGCTGTCAGATTCTCCACCGCCTTTTTGGCATATTTCTCTTTGCCAGTCCATCTATAGGCCAAACCCAGATAGTAAACCCGGCTTACACACGCCCTGCTGACAGAAAGAAGCCTCGGCCCAATCTTCCTATACGTAAGCACAGGCCTATCGAGATATTCATCGGCCTGTCTCAACACATCCCGCACACACTTCTGCAGAACCTCATCGTTCGGATACTGCTTTTTAAGACTGGCCAGGTCCTTGTCCTTGAGCATCAAGCGGGGATGGCCCTTATCGAGTGTCTTAAGCACAGTGGAAGGTTCAACGTTGAATTCGTCCTCCGCCGCCAGACAATGATGACAGCATACCAGGATAATCACAGAAAAAACGAGTTTACACTTGTTCGTCATAATCCACCTCCATTTCCGGCTTTGGCATTAGTGTTATTTCAAATCCTCCCGGAGGCAAAGCTCACCTGCCTTCCATAACGTCGGCAAAAAGCCAGGCATTTTATTTTCCACACGGGCCCAACCTCATCCTGCGAAACCACCTCTGAGACTGACAGATGTTATATAAGATTTGCAGCTTGCGACGCAAGAAAAATCTTTTGCTACAGTGGCCTAATTTTAATATGATGACACTCGAAATAAAGGGATACTAAAATGGAAAAGTTTATTTACAAAACCAAACAGGAAATGGGATTTGCAGCAGCGGCACAGGCAGCAGAAGCCATCAAGCAGGCAATAGAAGAAAAAGGTGAGGCAAATATCATTCTTGCAACTGGAACAAGCCAGTTCGAGACAATTAAAAGCCTAACAAGCAGCGGAATCGATTTTTCGAAAGTGACAATGTTTCACCTGGACGAATACATAGGCCTGCCCGCCGACCATCCGGCAAGTTTTAGAAAATATCTTAAAGAACGGTTTGTTGATAAGGTCCCGGCCTTGAAAGCGGTATACTTCGTCGAGGGCGATGCGGAAAATCCTCAGCAGGAATGTCAAAGATTAGGGGACATCATTACAAAACATCCCATTGACGTCGCCCTGATTGGAATCGGTGAAAACGGGCATCTGGCGTTTAACGACCCGCCGGCTGACTTCGAGACCGAAGAGCCGTATATTATTGTCGAACTGGATGAAAGATGCAGAGGCCAACAGTTGGGCGAAGGATGGTTCGAGACATTAGAGCAGGTACCCCGGCGTGCGATATCGATGAGCATCCGGCAGATTATGAAAAGCGCCTGCTTAATCGTGTCGGTGCCGGAGAAACGAAAAGCCGAAGCCGTCAAAAACGCACTCGAAGGAAAAGTGACAAATACGTGCCCCGCCTCCATATTACAGACACATCCAAATTGCAAGATATTCCTGGATGTGGAAGCCGCGTCAATGCTATAGTAAAGAACGAATTAGTCGGCGTTAAATAACACTGACAATCCTGTTACACATCTATCGTGCACAAACCCCCAACCGGCGTCACGACCTCAGCCGCAACTTTTAGGTTCCGCGGACGATAGTATTGATTGGCAAGGTTTTCAACAACCTGCCGAGCACACTCGTCTTTAACCACAACCACAATGCTTCCTCCCATCCCCGCTCCCACCAATCCTGCTCCAACAACACCGGGTGTCGCCGATGCAATATCAACCAGCATATCCAGTTCCGGTAAGCTGACATTATAACCACCGCCCTGCCTCCACAGCCGGGCCCGGCTCATACGCTTTGGATTACCCGATTCCAGGTCGCTTATCAAAGCGTCAATCCTTTCATCCGGATAACTATTGTCGGTCGACACACGCTTACCGTCAACGAGTTTCGTCACGCGGTCACCATTATGCGAGATGCTAATCAACTCACCGAAAGCCATAACATCACCTTTCCGCAAACAATCCGGCACCATGTCAGCGCGAATACACTCGGCTATCCCATAGAGGCATACCTGTCGGATTTGATAGCCCTGTTCGGGTTCATTGTGACTTCTGAACACACGGTGAAGCTTATGTTCGCTTTCCGGAAGGAGTTTCACAATTTCCGCCCGGCTGACAGTTTCAGGAAGTGATGTTACAATTCGATAAATTTCGGTCTCATCAACACCAAGCTTTTCAGGATTGACATCGCGAATTCTTTCGAGCTTGTCGGCATACTGCGGGAAATTTTTTCGTATCATCATTAAACCGAAAACGTACGCTGCGACCCGGCTGTTAAAGAAATCACGGGCGCCTACCCGCTTTTTCGCTTCGACAAGGCTGTTGGCCAGCAATACACAAAAGCCTTCCGGCAGCGTTGTGCTGTCGACCTTCGCCGGAAAAGCCGTAATATGAAGGATTTTATTGGGTCTGCCGTATATAATCGCAGCGTGGTCGCTGCAACCGCCGCGTGTGCCAACATACCACTCGGCAAAACCCCAGTGCTCAATCATATCTACGGGCTCAATCCGAAGATTGTTAAGCCTTATCACCGCTTCCGTGGCCGCCATTACCAAAGCCGACGATGAAGCAAGACCCGCCGCCCGGGGGATGTCACCATAAAACAACATATTCATTCCCTTAATCGCGTGAGAGAAACTGCCGTCGTCTTTGGTATTCAGATACTGGAGGTACAGCACCGCGGCGCGGATATAATTAGACCAGGTAACAGAAGGATCACCTTTGCGTTTTTCGAACTCAGCGTAACACCACGAGTCCCAATCCCGGATTTTCTCCCCTACCGGCAGGCACTGCTTAATGGAAAACTGCTCATCAGCAAACTCACCGGATTCGACATCTTTAGCCAGCACGATATCATCGTCACGTGGTTCGGCAACCAACCACATGTCATTGATACAAATCGGATTGACCGACCCACCGCGGTGGTCGACGTGAGTGCCCACCAGGTTAACCCGGCCTGTTGAACGAACTATCAGAACGCTGCCGTCCGTTCCGTAAGCCCTGCCGAATGCCTCAAGTGTACGCAAACACATATCGGCCGCCCGGCTTTTCATACCCTCATTGTCGCCGTAGATTTGGCTCAACTTTTTGTGAAACGCGCTGCTTGTATCTTTTATCAGCTCAATCCAACTGCCAACCGGCCGAAGACCGGGATATTTAACTGCCATAAAACTTCCTCTAAGTTGTCACTTCATTGTTAAATAACCGAAAATAATGCCTGCTATGTCGCGCTGTATACTATCCTGCCATGAACTATCGTCGACTCAACTCCTACGTTGAAACTGCCCTGTGAGCCTGTAATATCAAGCACACACAGGTCCGCCATTGCCCCGTCGGCAATTGAGCCGCAGCCTTGCTTATCCAGCCCTGTCAGCAGGCAGGGATTTGTTGAAAGTATCTTTGCAATCATTACGACGGCCTGTTCAAATTCCAACGCATCGTGCAACCGGTTCCAGATACCCTGCATGTCCATAGTAAGCCAATTAAGCAAGTTCGAAAAACCACGATTCATTGTCAGATTACTGCTAAAAAGGGTATTGGCCTTGTCAACGACCTGAAAGTATTTGCCATCCCCGCTGAGCGCGCCGCGGATACCGCCGCTTGTAAACTGTTTGACCTGCGAACCTGCCGCGAACAAACAGTCCGTTATTCCAATAATCCTGTCTGAACCTTTGCGCTTCAGAATATCTCTCACATAGGCCGGATTGACATGATAGCCGTCAAGGATTTGCTCGGCATAAAGCTCATCTGATTTCAGTACAGCTTCGATCGCACCACCGCCGTTAAACGGCTTATAAGAGCCGCCCGTCGGCCCATTAGTTAGATGAATGAAATACTTCAATCCCGCTTTGGTTGCTTCCATAATCTGCTTACACGTAGCATTACTGTGTCCCGCTCCTACCACGACACCTTTGTTTGTCAGATACTCGGTCAGCTCATAGCTGGGTCTGCCGAAATCAGGTACCACATTTGCCAGCTTGATGGTCCCTTTGTCTTCGATTCCATCGAAGGAATCGTTGACAAATTGAAGCACATGATCCGGATTTTGAGCACCGGCCATTTGGGGATTAAGAAAACTTCCCTCCAAAAGCCCTCCCAATATCCTGGCGCCCGGCTGTTCGTTTCTGCTGCTTAGATAACGGCGCAACTGAGCAAAACAATGCCTGAGGTTTTCAATCGGGCTGGCCCATGTCCCGACATAAAAGCCGGTAACACCGAACTTAGCGAGAGTGCTGCTTAACATCTCAAATCCCCGGTCGTAAGCAGCAGGGCTATTATCAAAGGTCTCGGATTTTACATCATAAATACCACTGGTGAACTCAAAGAGGTTGTAGCCGTGAAAATGTATATCTACAAAGCCAGGTACGACATATTTGCCGGTTATATCCACAACCTGGTCACAGTGTTCTTTGTCACCAGCCAGTGAAATCCTACCATCGCGAAGGATAATATCGATCTGCTCGACACTCTTGCCTGTCACTACGAAGCCGCCTTTGAGTTTTATTGTTTTCATTTGGAGAATAATCATACATCAACTATAGGTAGAATCCAAGCCCTAAGATATCTGTTACACTTCACGGCACATCCGAAATAAGATATAAATACGAAAAATTGGCTTTTGACTTTACAAAAGGGCTCGGCCCTGTTAAAATTTTCGGTCCAAGTTAAGAAGCGGCTCAACAGGGCCCAAATACGACAATGGCTGGCAAAATTATTATTAATACAGAGAGATGTAAAGGTTGTGGTCTGTGTGTAGCCGTATGCCCTAAGGGCAGCATCATTATTTCCAAAAAATCCAACAAAAGCGGCTATTTCCCTGCTGAGTCGTCCAACGCCAAGTGTACAGGATGTGCCTTGTGCGCCATTATATGCCCGGAGGTGGTTATCGAGGTCTTTCGTGAGGAGGATGCCCCGTCTGACAAGGCGGGCAAGAAAAGCAGGCAGGCTATAGTCAAGGACAAAGCATGAGCCCCGTTAGAAATTCCATAAAGAGGGAAATATGATAGAAAAAGAGAAAATTTCTAACGGGGTGAGCGAAAGGATTCTAATGTGTGGCAATGAGGCCCTTGCAGAAGCGGCCATCATTGCCGGCTGCGACGCTTATTTCGGCTATCCAATTACTCCGCAAAACGAAATCACCGCCTATATGTCCAAACGTATGCCGGAAGAAGGCCGGGTCTTCGTCCAGAGCGAAAGCGAGTTGGCCGCTATCAATATGGTTTTCGGGGCTTCGGCAACCGGGAAAAGGACTATGACAAGCTCTTCCAGTCCCGGCATCAGTTTAATGCAGGAGGGAATAAGCTATCTTGCCGGTGCAGAACTGCCCTCAGTTATAGTCAATGTAATGCGGGGTGGCCCCGGCCTCGGTAACATCGCACCTTCACAGGGAGATTACTTCCAGGCCACACGCGGAGGGGGACACGGCGATTATCGAACCATTGCTTTAGGGCCATCGACCGTTCAGGAGCTGGTTGATTGTATGCCGCTGGCCTTCGACCTGGCCGACCAGTATCGAATACCGGTCACAGTTCTTGCCGACGGCATTCTCGGCCAGATGATGGAGCCGATAGTTTTCAACAAAAAACCTCGACGAAGCCTGCCGCCTAAAGACTGGGCCCTGACCGGAGCAAAAGACAGGGAGCAGAACATTGTCCGTTCTCTATGGCTCGGGGAAGGAGTACTCGAAGAACACAACAATAAATTGCAGTCCAAATATCGACAAATAGAAGCCAATGAAGTCGTCTGTGAAGAATACGAGGTAGACGATGCCGACATTGTCGTAATTGCATACGGCGTTGCGGCCAGAATCGTCCGTTCTGCGGTGACCAAGGCAAGACAGGAAGGAATCAAGGCAGGCTGGATACGACCCATCACACTCTGGCCTTTCCCAACCAAGGAGATTGCAAAAGCCGCGGATGAGCTAAGCATCTTTCTCGTGGTTGAAATGAGTATGGGCCAGATGGTAGAAGATGTAAAACTGGCCGTAGCAGGAAAAGTGCCTGTAATTTTTTACGGCCGGGCCGGCGGCGGCGTACCGACCGTCGACCAGGTCCTGGAAAAAATCAAACAGCTAACAATACCGGTGAAAAAACAATGAACCCCGTTAGACCTATATGGTTTTATACCTATGTGCTTATGAGCCAAAAAGACAGAAACTTTTATACTGGTGTAACAAACAATCTAAAAAAGAGACTTGAAAAACACAATAACGGATTAGTTTTCTCAACAAAGTACAGGCTTCCTGTAAAATTGGTTTATTTCGAAGCTTGTTTAAATAAGCATGATGCATATCAACGGGAAAAATATCTAAAAACCGGAATGGGAAAGAGATTTTTAAAAAACCGTTTGAAGGGAGGTCTAACGGGGTGAAAACAGTATTTACACGAACGCCCACAATTAAAGATTGCGTAACACATTACTGCCCAGGTTGTGGGCACAGCATCGCTCACCGTCTGATAGCTGAAACAATTGATGAACTGGACATCCGAGACCGTACCATTGGCATAGCCCCTGTCGGATGCGCCGTTCTGGCTTATAACTATCTCGATGTCGATATGATTGAAGTAGCTCACGGCAGAGCACCGGCCGTTGCCACGGGCATGAAAAGGACCAACCCGGATAAAATCATCTTTTCCTACCAGGGTGATGGGGACCTGGCAGCGATTGGAACAGGTGAAATCATTCACGCTGCCCACAGAGGTGAACAGATAACGGTTATTTTCATCAACAACGCTGTATTTGGAATGACGGGCGGCCAAATGGCACCAACGACCGTTCTCGGCCAGACTACAGCGACGACCCAAAAAGGCCGGGATGCAACCAACGAAGGCTACCCGCTGCAGGTATCGGAACTGCTGGCGATATTGCCGGGCGCAACCTATGTTGAGCGATGCGCGCTCAGCAGCCCCGCCCAGGTCCTTAAAACCAAAAAGGCGTTAAGACATGCATTTGAACTACAAGTCCAGCAAGCTCCGGGCCTGTCACTCGTTGAAATACTCTCGCCCTGTCCGACATACTGGCGGATGACACCTGTCAAGGCGATGGAATGGATAGAGAATGAAATGACTAAAGTTTTCCCCCTTGGAAAACTAAAAGGGATTCCCCAAACGCGAAATAATGCGTTTGGGGGCCTAAAGGATGAATCACAACAGCACAGCATGTTATTATAGAAGTGCCTGCAAGATAAGAGATGGAAAACACGAAACAAGATACTTATGAAGAGGTTATCATAGCGGGCTTTGGGGGCCAGGGAATCATACTGGCCGGCAGACTGCTGGCCCAAACGGCGATGAAGGCCGGAAAAGAAGTCACTTATATGCCTTCCTACGGTGCAGAAGTTCGCGGAGGCACCGCAAATTGTATGGTCATCATCGCAAATGAACCTATTGCCTCACCGCTCGTCGAAAAACCAGACTCGCTAATAGTGATGAACAAGGCCTCACTGAATAAATTCGCGCCTCGTCTCAAACGCGCCGGCCTGCTGATTATGAACAGCTCCCTAATCGACATTAAGCCGCAATTGGATGATTCAATTGAGATTATAGCCATTCCAGCAGACGAAATAGCAGTCGAATTAGGCAATCAAAAAGCCGCTAATATGGTAGCTATCGGTGCATATTTGCAAAAGCGAGGCATTCTCAGCCCGGATACAGCAGTGGATTGTTTACCGGCCACCATCGCAAAGCGGTATCATAAAACTTTGCCGGTCAACACCGAAGCATTACACCGAGGTGCTGAATTCGCACAATGTGATAAACAGGCACAAAATACTCGCTCGGCCAAAATATAAAAGGACATGAAATGAGAGCGAAAAAAATATCCGGCATATTAGTATTCGCCTGCTTAACATTATTATCCATCTTTGTCATTGTCATCAATTCCGCAGAACAATACAAATTAAAAGCTCGCGATGCAATGGCTCAAATCGTAGACGGCAAATACGATAAAGCCATAAAATCACTCAAGGACTATCTGAAGATACACCCTGATGACCTCGAATCCATGTATGGCCTGGCAGTCGCATACTCCCACCAGAATGACATTGGCAAGGCTATTTCATATGCCATGCAAGCCACTGACTCAGGGCTACCTTTCGGTCGATTCCTTGCCGGCCCCAGAGAACTACTAACGCCTCTGACCGGCAGCGCCGACTTTAAGCAACTGGCCCAAAAACACTCCGCTGCTCACGTTTCCGAACTATTGCATGGTCCGATGCTCGGTTCTGTTACCGACAGCACCGCAAAATTCTGGGTCCGTACAGCCAATGAAGTACCAGTGCAGATTGACATATGCGAACTGGAAAACAGAGATTCTGTCATCAAATCCCCTATTGTCAGAACAGACAAAAACAAAGACTTTACGACTGTAATCACCGTTCAGGGACTAAAGCCTGATACTCGCTACTGGTATTCGGTCATGGTGGACAATGTGTCCTGGTCAACTGGGTGGGTGTTTCGCACCTTCCCATCACCAGGAACGAAAACAAAATTTAAAATCGGCTTTGGAGGCGGAGCAGGATATACACCCCAGCACGAAAGGATGTGGAATACCATAGCCGGACACAATCCGATTGCCTTCCTTTTTCTCGGCGACAATGTTTACATCGACAACCCGACAAGGCCAGCCGTACAGCAATATTGTTATTATCGTCGTCAGTCCCGTCCTGAATTCCGCAATTTCGTGACCTCAACGGCTATCTATGCCATCTGGGACGACCACGACTTTACCACCAATGACGGCAGAGGAGGCCCGCAAATAAACGAACCAAGCTGGAAAATCCCGGTCTGGAACGTTTTCCGTGATAACTGGAACAACCCTTATTACGGAGGTGGTAAGAATCAACCCGGCTGCTGGTTCGATTTTTCAATCGGCGATGTAGATTTCTTTCTGCTCGACTGCCGTTTTTACCGCACAAGTCCAAGGGACAGAAATCCCTCTATGCTCGGACCAGTACAGAAAAAATGGCTGCTTGAAAAGCTGAAGGCCTCTACCGCCACCTTCAAAGTGCTCGCGTCCTCGGTGCCCTGGGCCTTTGGAACAAAACCCGGAAGCCTGGACACATGGGAAGGCTACAAAAAAGAACGGGAGGAGATTTTCTCATATTTCGAAGAAAACAGAATTAGCGGAGTCATTCTCTTATCGGCCGACCGCCACCGCTCCGATGTCTGGAAGATTAAACGTCCAAAAGGATATGACCTGTACGAATTCGAAAGTTCAAAACTGACAAACATCCACACCCACCGGCTGATGCCCGGCGCCCTGTTCGGCTACAACGAGACATGCTCATTCGGAATGCTCACATTCGACACAACCTGCCCAGATCCGAACGTAACTTACGAGATCATCAATATAGATGACGAAATCGTCCACACATTCTCGCTGCGCAAAAGTCAGCTAACACATAAAAAGGCAAATAACGACAGTTAAGCATCCCCCGCAACTTAACAGCACCGGCTCTGATAACATACTGAGCAACTCATCCAGCTTCATGCAAAATGAGTTAACCCACAAGAATTATCCGACACCTATTGTCCAGTGCGCTGCGAATTCAAATTAATAATCGATATACCGTTATAGAGATATCCAATTAGTTAGTAATCTCGTCTGGGTCGACGCTGCGTTCTGCGCCTCTCATCACTCGGTTCTATACGTCTTTCATAACCATACTCCAAGTCCGGACCCATCTCCCAATCACTCAGCCTGGAATCCCATGGTCGCAAAGGCTCTCTCGGCACCTTCTGTAATTGTCTAATCTCATTCAGCTTAATCCGTAATTCCTCGTCCCAATACCTCGTGCTAACAGGTATGTGTTCAATACCAACCCCGCCTAAACTGTAAAGCATATCATAATACTGCCTGGCATACATATTCCTTCCTCCCGACCAATCATTTACAGGAACAATATCCACCAAAATCGCTCCCGTGGAATAATCGATTGTCTGGGGTGCCACAGGCATAACGGTCCTCCTGCTCTCTACAACCACCGGCTCAAAGTCAGCAACCCGGCCTATATCCTCTCCAGGCTTGACAGCAAAATCCTTAATGTACCAGTAACCCAATTTATACCTTGCGATGTCCACGGTAACAATCCTCGCCGTATCCTTCACATCACGCGGGAAAAAGTATAATGTCTCCGGAACCTCTACAATATCCTCGACATCAGAAAACTCACTCCATAGAACAATTTGGTTCTTCAGGTCTTGTTCTTGCTCGTTGAAACTATTAGTACCGGCTACCGGATTAAAAACGCCCAAGCGAATTCTATACCGATAACTCTTCCCCCCTTCAACAGTATCATCGTGCGCCCAGAACGTCAACGGCTCGCGCAGCCTCGTAAAGTCAGTTCGCTTGGTAATCAAAATCTGGTCAAGCTCCTTATAAATATCATCGATAGATGTTCTCTGTGTTTGTGCCCTCATTTCCGCCAGCCGTTCTTCCCTCTCTCTGGCACGCTCCTCACGTTCTCTTCTCCTTGCCGAAGAAGCATCACTTTCATCATAGCCAGAGGTCTCAAAACCGTCTGTTCTTGTCCGTCTGTCTCTGCCGCGCCTACCACCTGAGCGGTCATCCCTGCGCGTCGTATCATCGTACCGTCCCCTTGAACCGACACCAGAGCGCGTATCCGTTCCCCTGTCGCGCCGATCCTCCCGCGCCTTCTCGCGCTCCTCCCTCTTCTTTTCTTCTTCTTGCTCACGTTCTAACATCTCTACTTCTTTTTCTCTACGCCTCTTTTCCTCCTCCATTTGCTTTTGCTGTTCTACATATTTCTTATGCAGAAAGGGGGGAAACCACTCTTCTTTTGCCGATGCAATTTTATAAGCCTCCGGCTGCAACAGAGCCATCCTAACTTGTGGGTCATCAAATTGAAGCAGACGTACTTTTATCCCTCCGGGCGGCAGGTCTTCAACCTCTTCTACAGATTCAAACATAGTTTTGCGAGGATCGATCTTCGTTCGAGGCACAATCTGCCACTGGCTCCAATTGCCGTCGGCATCCAGTTCCTGTCTTTGCAACTGCACCGCCGCAAAAACCGGAAGAGCAAGGCACGGGTCACGCCACTGTTCCTGCTCAACATCATCTCCTGCAAAGCTGTTATAAAACCTTCCATACAATCCTGCGATATCAAACTTGCCCTCCACTGTCACAAAATCAATATCATTGGGCTGACATATCATCATCTCATATGGATTTTCCTCGTCAATCTGCACCATAGGCACATAAGCCACGGCCCTGATGTACCCTATAGCTGTTTCCTCAATCTCACCAATCCACGGAATACGATATTTTCGTTTATCACCAAAGTCTGCCGAACTATGAATAGGCAAGGACAAAAACAGGCCTGTATCAATATCAGCTATCGGCAGGTTGATCATATCAACAAAAGCATCTACTCGCTGTTTATATGGGGGCAGCGGCTCAGGTGCACTGTCCAGCTTTGACTTTAAAATCTCTGCTTCCCTGCTGATTCGACGATCAATCTCACCAGGGCCGAGTTTCACACCTGCATACAGAAGAATTTTATTCGGGCTTATAATTACCCGCGTTATCAAAAGCCAAAGAAACACAAGCCCAACAAGAACCAACACGATTTTTTCCACATGTTCTTCGAAAAAATTGCCGCCTTTTTTACGCATTTCCACACCTTCGGATGTTTTCTCTTTTAATTTGTCACCTTACTGCAAGTCTTCTCAACGTCAACGCCTGGGTTCCATACCTGTTGTTATGGTTTGAATCACCTGAGACTGCTTAACAGACATCGGCTTAATATCTTCATAACCCTTCTTGCTGAAGACATATTCGCAAATTAAATCCAATTCCACAACAGCATCCTCACCATATCGGTAAAGATCGTGAATTACATCTTGCCTGTTAATGGATGAAATCTTACTTTCTAAAATCGTTATTTGGTTATGTTTGGCCTTTCTTGGGCTCTGTACCTGTCCACCGAACTCACGTACTATATGCTCCTTGGCGCTGCACAACTGCTGCATAAACCGTAAAACCTCTTTTGCATTTACTATAAGGCTCACATTAAAATGCACAACATCAATATCACTATTACACACCCGTCCCGTGAATGGCACAGCAAGTCCTTCCTCGATAGTAAGAACATAACTAGGCGGAACAGCAGTTGTCTTTCGTCCTGGCCTGACATCAGCCCTCACTGTTGTCTTTCGTCTGGTTCCGGCAGTTCGCTCCAGACCAGAACCGTAGTCTATGCCCAATAATCGTTTCACCGATGATTCCAAAACACTATTAGAACCCGAGTTCATAGCATTTATGGTATCGATAACATCTTCGATTATCCAGTAAGCCAACTGGTAATACCAGCAATCCTCAATCGCTTCGGGTGTCCCTGCATACTGATACCCGCCCCAGAATTCATATCCGCTCAAACCAGCCGGATTGCAATAGACCTGAGCAGACTCGGCCTTCGATCGGCAAAGAGCATCTTTTATTTCAGTACCAGCTCCACTCAAAGTGCTCCGCTTAAAGCGGCCACCCCTGCCGATCCCACCGGACAAAGTTCCCAAACTTCTCTTCAATTCCGCCACTGAGGGACATTCACCGGCGTTAACCTCCCCAAGCAGTTCATCCACCCCATTACGAAACAGCTCCCCATAGTCTTTAAACAGCGAGATTGACCTCTCTGTCGGCTCTGGAAAGATCTTATCACTTAATAACTGTCTTTGAGTAAGCTCTTTGGCCAAAAGCGATATTTGATTGGCATCATTTCTATATGCCTGCTGACGTTCCTTTTCTAATTTCCATTGGCCACTGGCAGGAGTATCCTTTCGTAAGGATGAAACCTGCCTACTTATGTTCGTAACGCTTTCTTGAGACATCTTTGCCCTCAGTCTGCTGCTCATTATCGGCGTAGGCAGAAAAAGAAGCGCAGCAACCAGCACTATAATAATCGGTACCATAAGCGATGAGTGCCTTTTAAAAACACTCAGCTTTTGTAAAACATCTTTAAATTGCGGGATATCCATTTTAGCTCACTATTCTCTATTTTCGCTCTTTTTATTTATTACCACTGCTTCGTGCAAATCCCTTGTCATAGATGCTCCAGAACATTTGCAGTGACTTAAGACTCACCTACAATTCTTTTAATATTCATACTCACTTAACCGATTCTTGTCGGGCCGCTTAACCTCACTGCCCGGACTGGCCCCAGTCCCCCTGCTCAGTACGGAAGTACTAACCGCCTGACTACCGTAACTCGCAGATGTAGCCGGACTTTGCAGGGCAGCCAGATCCGGCGCATCTCTCCATGCAAATTTAGCATTCAGAATAAACCAATTGTCATTAACTGTATAAGCAGGTTTGCCTTTATCATCGAGTTTCTCTTTTCCCTCCTCGTCAAACTCAGGCATTTTACTGATAATTTCCTTTGTCATAGGATCAGTCAAAACCCGTATACCAATCTCTTCACCATAAGAATCACCGATTCCTGAGCTTGTAACTATCGATCTTGTTATTCCTGATCTTGTCATTCCTCCTTGTGTCATTCTCGCCTTTTCAAATCTGATATCCTCAACTCCTATACCTGTAAATATATTCGCAGTATCACTGATACCAATCTCCTGTGGGGCTTCGACCTCACCAGTTTCCAACTTGAAATTTTTGATCTTGGTCTTATCGTACAGCTTAAACGGACTGTTCCCATCCACAACTGAATCAAGATATGTCAATCGAGTAATAAAACCCCATCTGTCCGGATCGTTCTCCACACCCACCGGGTCCATTAAATCATCTATATACCTATAGGGACTGTATCCTACTATCGTAACCAAAAATCCCGGTTCACCTTTCTTCACGACCTGCATACCCGGCCGGCTCCCCCCACTGTACTGTGAACGACGTTGTCTTCTGTCATAGGTACCATATCCGTCAACTCTGCTCTCAAACGTCGCAGTATTAACATCTTCTTCAAAATAAACCTGCATATCCGTAATGAACAGCTGCTTTCGCTCCTTTCGGGGAGTGTTCAAAACAGTTTCTACATCGCCGTTAGCAAAGGCTTTATATAGCCCACTCTGCGCCGGATTGTTTTTTTCGTTTGGCAAGGCCGCAATGATGCTTTCTATCAATAGGGGAACAACATCACGATATTTAAAAACTTCAAATTCCTTTTGTATCATCTCCTCATAACCCGAACCCGCACGTATTTCAGCTTCGTGCTTGCTTTTGGCCTGCTTGGCTTCATCAATTATATTTATGATTTCCTGCCGGACATCGGCTTTCTCACTATAATTTGCCTTGTCGAAAAGCGTTCTTGCAAAGTAAAGAACTGAAACCAATAAAAGCAAACCAGCCGCAACAGTAAAGTACTTGGCTTTACTTGCCCACGCCATAGACCGTGCAACACCTCGCGGCAAAAGATTGCTTTCTATCCTGCCCATCTCTAAATCCTGCACACCGAGACCATAAACAATGCCAAAATCGCAGACATTTTCATGAAATTTCGCCGCCGACACATCTGAACTTATCTTAAGACTCTTAAATGTATCCGGCCTTTCAACCGGTATTTCCACCGTCTGCTGCAGGTACTTGAGCAATCCACGCATTTTTGTTCCCCCTCCGAGAGCGATTATCTTCGATAATTTTTTATTCGGATTGGAAGTCCTGTAAAAGCCCAGTGACCTCTGGATTTCAGTGGCCAAATCCGTAAAGACCGGTCGCATGGCCTGGAATATCTGCCGGGCGTATTTGCTCATGGGAGCAGTACGTTTGAGTTTCTCAGCTTTTTCAAAATTAAGCTTAAAGGTATCTGCTATCGCGTTTGTAAAGCTATTACCTCCTATAAGAATACACCGTTGCCAAACAGTCGAGTCTGTGCACACTACCAAATCAGTATTATCCGCCCCTATGTTTAGAACAATAGTGGCTTCATCTTCGGAACCGAACAGATCAGCACGGTCGTATAACACGTAGTTATAAAGAGCCATCGACGCCATCTGAACAGATCCAACCTGTACATTTTCTCTGCTAAAATGCTCCAGTGCCGAATTAACCACTTCATTTTTAATGGCAAATATGCCCACCTTCTTTTCAGCGGCGTCCGCCTCCGTCATGAGCTGCCAGTCCCACTGCACATCATTGATATCAAAAGGAATCTGTTGAACTGCTTCAAATTTAACTATCTCAGGGATGCGCTTTTCCTCTACAGGCGGAAGGTTCACAAACCTGGCAAAACTGTTCTGGCTCGGAACAGAAATAACTACATTATCTCTGCCCAAATTGTTTTGTTCCACGAACTGACGAAAACTTAATGCAAGCAGTTCGTCCCTCTCTGCAGCCGTTACCCCAGCTCCGGTAACAACTTTTCCATGCTGGATATTGTCGAATCCAATCACCTCAACAACGTCACCCGCAGAGTGTAAGTGCAATGCCTTTAAAGAATTGCTGCCTATATCTATTGCCCAAACTGCCATGGATTTAGACGCCATAACAAACCTCCCGCTTTGCTGTTAGCTCACACCTATGAGTCTTTTATCCATAAACTGAAAGCCATGAACTCTATCAGCTTGTAAATCTACTTTAATACATATATTATATCTTATTGTGAAAACTTTTTCCATAAATACTCTTGGCTGTAAAGTCAATCAATACGAAAGTCAGCAGATTCGGCAGTTGCTGGAACAGTTAGGACTCAGCAAGGCCGAAACTGCCGAAAAGCCCGACTTGGCTGTAATCAATACCTGCTGCGTAACCCATTCTGCATCAGCAAAGAGCCGACAAAACATACGTAAGGTCCAAAAACTAAATCCTGATGCAGTTATAGTTGTTTCCGGCTGCCTGCCAACAGTCCAAATCGGCGAATTAACCGATATTGCCGAAAATACCCATTTTATCAATAATCGAGATAGCCTGCCTGCCACTTTAGCTCAAATAGTGGGTGCTAAAAACCCTTCCTCTGGCTCAAAAAATCGTAGTTTATGCAAAAACAACTCGGCAGATCATATAAAAATGCCACAATTAACTGCTTTTAAAGGCCATACAAGGGCCTTCCTGAAGATTCAAGACGGCTGCGACGGATATTGCACCTATTGTATTGTACCTAAAACCCGCCCTTTTGTCCATAGTAAACCTCCCGAAATCGTCCTCGAAGAGGCACAGGCACTTGTGCGGGCAGGACATAAGGAAATCGTCGTAACCGGGATATTTCTCGGAGCTTACGGGCAAAAAAGTGTCAAAAGGAAAAATTGGCCCAACAGGCAAAATGATAAATTGCCCGACCTGCTCGACAAAATGGCCAAAATTCCAAATCTCGGAAGGATAAGACTCAGTTCATTAGAGCCGGCTGATGTAACAACCCGATTACTCGACACTTACTCAAAAAACTGTAACATAATGCCACATATACACTTATCACTGCAATCAGGCTCAAATGCGGTACTGAAAAGTATGGCTCGCCAATACAAAGCAGATCATTTACGGGATACAGTCAAGTCAATCAAATCTCAACTTGACAGACCCGCCATCACGACTGACATAATCGTCGGTTTCCCCGGCGAAACCGATGCTGATTTTGAGCATACTATAAACATAGCGAAAGACGCGGGATTCGCAAAAATGCACATTTTCAGCTTCTCGCCTCGTAAAGGCACACCAGCAGCCACTATGCAAGATATTGTGGATAATAGAGTTATAAAACAAAGAGTAAAAGTATTACACGACTTAAACAACCGGTTGGAATCCAAATTTCGATATCAATTCCTTGGCGAAACAGCCACTATTTTAACAGAGAACAGCAATCAACGGCCTTGCGGCAGATGTGAACGTTATTTTATGGTCTATCTCGAAGAAACAGACAAAGAACCGGAACAAAACGAATTAATCAAAGTAAGATTAGTGAAAAATGCTGAAAACGGCCTGATTGGCAAACTTGACGCGCAAAAAAACGACTAAAATTCCACAGAAACTTGGGTAAAAATGTTGAAATTTTTTGAAAAAATTTTCCGGTGTTGTTTTGATATCGTTCACTTTCTTTAATTCCAACTGCTGCGACTTTAGCATCACAGAATTACCTATAATATAATTATAACGTTAGACTGAATTTGTGTTTTAACATATTGAAATAAAGATGAATGAAACCAAGATACTTTTGAATATATACTACGAAACCCTGCATGACCGACTCATAGCTAATAGGCATCTTTTGGCCAAGAAAACAGAAAAGCTGCTTCAAGATGAGTTTGCAATCTGTGACTTCGGAAACATTGATGGGGAAAAATTCGATGCATACAGAGAGGCCTGCCTGGCCTTTATTGATGAACGTATTGAAATGTACAATCCAATCGGCATTCAATACACTTTTGACAACGACAGAAGAAAACAGGCCTTCGAACTGGAATTGCAACTTAACTTTTATGACAGCCGGGCCGAATTCGAGGCATTAGTAGAAACGGCTCAAAGCAAACTACAGGCACGAACAGACGAACAAGAATTGCCGGAATTAGCCGATGAACTCATAAAAGAGGTCGGTGCTTTCCCGGATAAAAGCATTATTGAGGCTTACATAGCTTCCCCCGCACTCGGAAAACTGCCCGACTACATCGCCGCACTGGCCATCGAAGAACTCACTGCTTTGACATAAGTAGAAGGTGTTCAAAAGCCGTCGTTGATTATGAATAATAAATCCATTATCATTACAACAATATTTTAAGTACTATGTGATAATCACTATTTGCGTGCACTGTTTATGAAGGTAAATAAAAAAATCTCAGCCGTCGTTGTCTTCGCCGGACTTTGTTTAATCCTCGCAGCGAGAATATTCAACCTGCCTAAAACAGGTAACCAGAGAACCAAAACAAAGCCATCCCGGCCCCAAGTCTTGACTCAGACACAAACCAGCTGGCCCATGTTTCGCGGCGGACAAAGCCTGCTCGGTACGTCGGCGGGCTCTCTACCAGATTCGCTGCAGCTTCTCTGGAAATTCAAAACCGGCGGCGAAATAAAATCATCACCCGTCGTCGAGGACAACCTTGTTTTCGTCGGCTCAGCTGATGCAAATGTCTATGCTGTAGATGTAGAAACCGGACACAAGGTCTGGTCATTCCAAACCGGTGACGCCATCGAAGCGACACCCTGTGTGATTGAAGGCGGTGTCTTCATCGGCTCCTCCGACAACTTCCTGTACGCCCTTGATGCAAACAGCGGCGGTCTTAAGTTTAAATATGAAACGAACGGACAGATTCTCGGAGCTGCCAACTGGACCCGTTCCTCGGACGGAAAAAGCATATGGATACTTGTCGGAAGTTACGATAATATCCTGTATTGCCTGGATTCAACAAACGGCAAGCTGATTTGGAAATATGAAACAGCCAACTATATAAACGGCTCACCCGCCGTCGGAGAGGGCATTGTCGCCTTCGGCGGCTGTGATGCGATGATTCACATCGTGTCCCTTACTGATGGCAGCGAGATGAAACAAATCGACTCAGGCTCATTCATCGCCGCTTCCGCCGCCATCTTCGAAGGCCGGGTCTACGTAGGAAATTATGACAATGCGTTCCTATGCGCCGATATTGATTCCGGAAAAATCGTATGGAAATATACCGGCAGTGAATATCCATTCTTTTCATCACCCGCAGTTGACAGCAACGTTGTAATATTCGGAGGCCGTGACAACCGCCTTCACTGTGTCCGCCGTGACAATGGAAAGCCGGTTTGGACATTTAAGGCACTCGATGAAATTGACAGTTCCCCCGTGATTTGTGGTGACAAGGTGGTTGTAGGTTCGGAAGACGGTCGGCTTTATATGGTGAGACTTTCCGACGGCACAAGAGTATGGTCGTACGAAATTGGCCAGCCTGTTACTTCTTCCCCTGCCGTCGCTAAAGGAATGGTTATCGTAGGCAGCGGCGATGGCTGTCTCTATGCCTTTGGGCCAAAGCGATAGAACCGGAGGTCATCCTTATGAACATCATCCAGATTACACCTGGCACCGGTGACAGCTTTTACTGCGATAACTGCCTGCGCGACACCACCCTTGTTACAGCGAAGCGCAACCTAGGCCACGACGTTGTCATGGTCCCCATGTACCTGCCCGTAAGCAGTGACAGTAACCAACCACTTGACGACACCCCGATTTTCTTCGGAGGTGTCAACGTTTATTTACAGCAAAAATCAAAATTCTTCCAAAAGACACCTCGCTGGCTCGACCGTCTGTTCGACTCACCGAAACTCCTTGGCTGGCTTGCTCGCAAATCCAAAATGACAAGTTCTCGGGAACTGGCGGAAACTACAATATCGATGATGCGAGGAGAACACGGCCGACAGGCGAAGGAATTAAACCGCCTCATCGAATGGCTCGAATCACAGGATACCAGGCCCGATATTATATGTCTGTCCAACATCCTGCTGGCCGGCCTAAGTGAAAGCTTTAAGAAAAGACTGGGCGTTCCGATTGTCTGTTTACTTCAGGATGAGGATACCTTTCTCGACACTATGCCTTCACCTTATGACAAACAAATCTGGGATATGCTTACAGAACGGGCAGACAATATCGACGCATTTATAGCTGTGAGCAAGTATTACGCCGAAGTGATGCAGCAAAGGCTGAAACTCAACTCGGATAAAGTGCACGTCGTATATATGGGTATCTCACTGGATGGATATAAACCAGCCTCTACCGAACCTGCTGTGCCAACCATCGGATATCTTTCTCGAATGTGTTACGACAAAGGTCTTGATACGTTGATTGACGCCTTTATAAAACTGAAAAAAAACGAGAACCTTAAAAATGCAAAGCTGCGCATAGCGGGAGGCAAAACCAGCTCAGACACCGAATTCATAAATAATATTCAAAAGAAACTTCGCTCCGCCGGCTTTGTTGATGATGTTCAGTTTCTGTCGGCTTTCGACAGAGATACAAAAATCGATTTTCTTCAAACACTTTCATTGCTCTCGGTGCCGGAGAAAAGGCCCGTCGCCTACGCCCTGTATTTAATCGAAGCCCTTGCCGCAGGTGTGCCGATTGTTGCACCCAAAAGCGGCGTCTTCCCTGAGGTTTTGGAAATAACCGGTGGAGGCTTGCTATACGAGCCTAACAATACAGAATCCCTCGTTGAAGCGATGCAATCTTTACTGCTGGATCCAAAACGCGCTCGGCAATTAAGAAAAGAGGGCAGAAACCAGGTCCTCCAAAAATTCAATGTTGAGCAAACTGCAACAGAATTAGTGCGTATATATAAGAAAATCACGAAACTTAATCCGTGAGAACCATTATGCTTGAATTGATTAATGTCGAGAAAAGTTATCCTTCACCGACAGATACCGGCAGCACCCCAGTCTTAAAGAACATAATTCTTAAGATTGAGAAAGGCCAATCCATCGCCATAGTCGGCCCCTCAGGAAGCGGCAAGAGCACACTGCTTAATATTATTGGCGCCCTCGACCGCCCCACCGCAGGCCAAGTGTTATTTGACGGCAAAGACCTTGCCAAAACCGGCGATATTGAACTGGCGAGAATCCGCAACGAAGAAATCGGCTTCGTTTTTCAATTGCACCATCTTCTGCCTCAGTGCACCGTCCTCGAAAACGTATTAGTACCTACCCTTGCTGAAAAAAACCGCACCAAAAGTGTGGAGGTAAAAGATAGGGCTGTCAGACTGCTCGAACGTGTCGGGCTTAAAGACTGGATACTCCATCGCCCGGGCCAGCTCTCAGGCGGACAACGACAACGCGTAGCAGTTGTAAGGGCATTGATTAACCAACCAAAGCTCCTGCTCGCCGACGAACCGACCGGCTCACTCGATGAGCACGCCGCACAAAACATAGCCGAACTGCTCGTTGAGCTAAATCAAAGTGAACAGGTCACAGTGATTCTCGCAACGCATTCAATCAAGCTCGCTGAATACATGGGCCGGATCCTGGAATTAACTAACGGCACGTTGGCCGATAGGAAAACTTCAAAATGAGATTAGTAAGTCTCGTTAAAAAAAGTCTTCTTTTTTACTGGAGGACAAACCTTGGCGTCCTCTTGGCCGTTATGACCAGCACGGCTATTCTCACAGGCGCCCTGCTTGTCGGAGATTCGGTTCGCCATAGTCTAAGGATGATGGCGGTATCCCGGCTGGGCAGGACAAACCTCGCCCTTGTTGCAAATAATCGGTTTTTTACAGCCGGTCTGGCAGATAAACTGCAAAAAGAACTGAAGACGACAACGGCCCCCATTTTTTACCTGCGTGGCATCATTGCAAACAGCGACGGCACAAAACGCGCAAATAAAATTGAGGTACTCGGTGTCGACGACCGCTTTTTTAACATTGGCGCAAAGAAAAATCCCTTCGGTGACAATTTCAGTGAGGGCATTGTCCTTAACGATTCTCTTGCCGCAAGACTCGATGTTGCAGTTGGCGATGACGTTGTACTGCGTATTGAACGACCGGCTCTTATGTCGCGTGATATCCCTATCACACCTGATTCGGATATGTCCCTTGCTTTCCGGCTTACAGTAAAAGCAGTTGCAGGTCCGTCCGAGTTCGGTAATTTCAGTCTGCAGGCCAATCAAATTCCCTCGTTGAATGCCTATGTCCCCATTCAATGGCTGCAGGAAAAACTCGACCGAAACGAACAGGCAAACATTCTGTTAGTCGCCGACGATGCAAACGAAAGTATAACGGTTGAAAGAGCAAATGAAGCTGTTCGCAAATCCTGGCAGCTCGCCGACTCCGGCCTTGAACTGCGCAAACCGGACAATCACGACATCCTTGAACTTCGCAGCAGGCGGATATTTATTGACGAACCCCTAACCATAGCAGCAATTAACGCAAGAGATGATGCTGTCGGAATTCTGACTTATTTCGTCAACGAATTGCGTTTTGGTGACAAGTCAACACCCTATTCGATGGTGACTGCAATCGGAAAATCAGGAGATTCCAAGAATTCTATTACAATAGACATCCAGGATGATGAAATCATTATCAACCAATGGTTAGCCGATGACCTTGGTGCTAAGGTCGGCGATTCACTTGAACTGACTTATTTCGTCGTCAGTCCCATGAGGAAACTCGACGAGGAACAAACCACTTTCAGAATTCGGCGAATCCTGCCTATGCAGGGCGCTGCAATAGACCCGGAGCTAATGCCGGATTTCCCCGGCCTGGCGGACGCAGACAACTGCCGGGATTGGGATGCGGGTATTCCTATTGACCTCGACAAAATACGCAAAGTCGATGAGGATTACTGGGACAAGTTCCAAGGGACACCAAAGGCTTTTATCACCCTAAAGGCCGGCCAGATGATATGGGCCAACAGGTACGGAAACCTGACGGCTGTACGCTACCAACTAAGAGGGAAATTGAGTAAGGATGTCGAAGAAAGTGTAACCACGAGACTGTTAAAGGAAGTTGATCCGGCCTCCGTAGGCCTGTACTTTCAACCGGTTCGGGCACGCGGCATGAAGGCAGGTAATGAAGCAACCGACTTCGGCCAGCTTTTCCTTGGTTTTAGTTTCTTTCTCATTATAGCCGCCCTGGTCTTGATGAGTCTTATCTTTGTATTCGGCGTCGAGAAACGCAGTGAGCAGGTTGGAATGCTGCTGGCTGTAGGTTTTCCAACCAGGTTAGTTAGACGGTTACTATTTATTGAAGGCGGGATATTGGCACTGCTTGGCGCACTCGCAGGAACCGCAGCGGGCCTGCTTTACACCAGGGCCATGATTTACGGACTGGCGACCATCTGGCATGTGGCAGTAAGCGGTTCGTCAATCCAGTTTTATGCAAAATTATCTACACTATTGACTGGAGCTTTAGCAGCAATGGCCGTTTCCCTGATAACAATATGGCTGACCCTGCGTAAGCAGGTCTCCCGACCTGCCCACGAGCTGCTCGTTGGGGAATTGAAATGGCAATTCGTCAAAGCCACACCCGTCACAAGAGGCCGGATTAGTCTGTGGATCGCGGCAATTTCATCAGTAAGCGCAGCAGGACTGGTTGCTATGATGACTGCTGCAGAGGGAAGCACAGCCGCCGGCGCTTTTTTTGGAGCAGGTGCCTTAATATTGATATCCGGACTCGCACTAATCCAGTTCTTCCTGAGAATGCTCAAAGACACATGGAGTAAGACTTTGGCATCACTGGCAGGTCTGGGATTGCGAAATTCAACAAGAAGAAGCGGGCGAAGTCTGGCGGTTGTAGGATTGCTCGCGTGTGGGATTTTTCTGGTCATAGCAGTAGGAGCCAACAGACAAAATCCCTTGAAAAACGCTCACAGACGCGATTCCGGCACAGGGGGTTTTGCTATTTTTGGTGAATCCGCCATCGCTGTTATACATGATTTGAACAGCAAAACCGGACGTCAATCCTTAGGACTGGATGACAAGATACTTGATAACGTCAACATACTGCAGTTGCGTCTCCACGAGGGGGACGATGCGAGCTGCTTCAATCTGAACCGTGCTCAAATACCCTCTCTATTGGGCGTACAGCCAGAGCAAATACGAGAAGCTTTTCGTTTCACGGACATAATTGAAGGTGCCGACAAAAATGACGGATGGCCATTACTTACACACGACCTAACAGAAAATGTAGTGCCGGCGATTGGTGACTACTCCACTATTGTCTGGTCACTCGGCAAATCCGTCGGTGACGTGCTTGAGTATATCGACGAAAAAGGCCGAGCGTTCCAAGTGCGGATCATTGGAATGCTGAAAAATTCAATCCTGCAGGGAAATCTACTCATCTCCGAGGATGAATTTGTCAACCGTTTCCCATCAGAAAACGGATACAGAATTTTCCTCATAGACGCTCCGCCGGGAGAGACTGAAACGGTGATGGATATTCTTTCCGCAGGATTAGCAGACTTTGGGCCGGCATTGACTCCCGCGACTCAGCGACTGGCGGATTTCAGTGCCGTAGAGAATACATATCTATCCATATTCCAGATGCTTGGCGGCCTTGGGCTCGTTCTTGGAAGCATCGGACTCGGCCTTGTGGTCCTCCGTAATGTGCTTGACCGGAGAGGAGAACTTGCTATGATGCAGGCAGTAGGAATTAATAAAATCGCACTGAAGCGAATGGTATTGTATGAACACGGGGCACTTTGCCTATGCGGCTTAGTTTGCGGGATTATCGCTGCTCTCGTAGCAGTCGGTCCTGCTTTGAGTTCACCGGCCGCGAATGTGCCCTATTTTTCTCTGGTACTAATAATTCTTGCTATAGGAATAAGTGGATTAGTATGGATATGGATGGCAACTGCATTTGCGCTCAGTGGCCAACTGTTGGAAGCGTTACGAAATGAATAATTATAACAAAATATCGACGGGGAACGTATGAGAGACTCACCCATCGCCAGGATAATACCGGTCGCATTGGTTATAGTAGGCGTGGTCTCAATATACCTATGGTGGAAGCGCGATGTCGCAGCCCAGTTTACGCTCCGACTGCCCATCCCTGAAAACCTCCCGCAAACATCTATTGATGAAAACGGCGAAGTACCAATTCGCACTGAATTCCTCCGGTTGGATGGCATCCCTTCGGATTTACCCGGTTCCTGGCCTCGCTTCAGAGGTGCCAACTTCGACGCAATAAGCACTGAAAACATTAACCTTGCACAAACCTGGGCCCCCGAAGGGCCGAAGCCTTTATGGTCCATTGAAGTCGGTGAAGGCTATGCCGGCGCGGCAATTCTGGCCGGCAGAGTTTACCTCCTGGATTATGACCGCCAAAAGCAGGCCGATGTCATTCGATGCCTATCCCTCGAGGATGGCAAGGACATCTGGCGATATTCGTATACCGTCAGAGTCAAAAGGCTGCACGGGATGAGCAGAACGGTTCCCGCAGTTACAGAAAAATATGTCGTAACATTAGGGCCGAAATGTCACGTCACTTGTCTCGATTCTGTAACCGGCGAGTTTCGATGGATGCTTGATTTGGTAAAGGATTTCAATTCAACCGTGCCCGACTGGTACGCCGGCCAGTGCCCGCTCATCGAAGATGACAAGGCGATTATTGCCGTCGGCGGTGATACCTTGATAATGGCGGTTGATTGTGAAACGGGCGAGATTCTATGGCAAAGTCCGAATCCAAATAATTGGGTAATGACACATTCTTCCATTATCCCCGCAGAATTCATGGGTACTCGTATGTACGTCTACTGTGCCAGTGGAGGGGTGGTAGGCGTCTCCGCGGGGGATGGAGTCATCCTGTGGGAAAACAACGAATGGAAGATTCGAGTTGCAAACGTAGCTACTCCGTTGGTTGTAGGTGACGGCTTAATTTTCCTGGCCGGTGGATATAATGCCGGCGCCATGATGCTGAAACTAAACATGGAAAACAATATAATTACCACACAATCTTTATTTAAACTCGAGCCGGAAGTCTTTGGCGCTGAGCAGCACACCCCCATTTTCTACGATGGCCATATTTACGGAATCCGCCCGGATAAACACCTGATCTGTCTCGATCTAAACGGCCAGGTTGTCTGGACCAGCCCGGATACGCATCTGTTCGGACCGCGTGGATTGGGGCCTTATATGATTGCGGATGGCAAGATATATATTTTAGACGACGAAGGCGTCCTGACTCTGGCACAAGCCTCGCCGACCGGTTACGTACAGCTTGCAGAAGCAAAAGTTCTGGAAGGCCCCGAGGCCTGGGGACCCATGGCCCTTGCTTCCGGAAGATTGATTGTTCGGGATATGAACCGAATGATATGTCTGGATGTCTCAGGGGGTTCCCCAAACGCGAAATAATGCGTTTGGGGGCCTTCAGGGCAATAGCCGGCTCACGTTGCAGCCGGGCGGTTTCTTTGTTAGAATGAATCGCAGGAAAATTGGAAAACAAAGATTAAGAAGACATTATTATGAAAAGTCTATCAGCAACAGCCAATACCAAAATACTTATAGCTGGTATCATTGTCCTTGCTGTTGCCGTTGCCATTATCGCTGTCGTTAAGTTTGACACGACGGGTAAAAGAGGCAGCGGTCTGGGGCGGGAGTTCATCTACGACCTTGGCGACCTCGGCAAAGTTGATCCCAATTTGATTCTTTATAAAGAGTCAGCCCAGGCAATTGACACCGGTTTCACCGAATCCCGCGCCATTGCCCTCAATTCACGGGGAACTATCTATGTGGCCGGCGACAAATCTGTTCGCAAGTTCGATGAAAACGGTAACAACCTTGGCGAAATAAAACTTAACGATGCGCCAATGTGCCTGACTATCGATACAGATGGAAAAATTTACATCGCCATGAAGAACCATGTGCAGATCTATGATGACCAGCATAAGCTGCTGACAACATGGCAGAGTTTAGGCAAAAATGCGGTTTTGACAGGCATCGCAGTATCAAAAAATGATGTCTTCGTCGCTGATGCAGGAAATCGAATTGTTCATCATCTCGACAAAACAGGAAAGTTAATCAATCGTATCGGCGACAAAGACAAGGACAGAAACATTCCGGGATTTATAATACCCAGCCCGCATTTCGACCTCGCTGTCGCTCCCGATGGACTGTTACGGGTAGTCAATCCAGGAAACCACCGAATTGAAGCCTATACTTACAACGGAGACCTCGAATTTTCATGGGGCAAATTCTCCAATACGGACTTAAAAGGATTCTGCGGGTGCTGTAATCCCGTCAATTTTGCCATTCTGGCCGATGAAAGTTTCGTCACCGTCGAAAAAGGTCTCACGCGTCTCAAGATTTACGACCCCGAAGGGGCCTTCGTCGGTGTCGTTGCCGGGCCGGAACAACTGGTCCAGGAGGGTACACCCCGTATTTGCGACACAGCTGCAGAGTGTCAAACAGGCAGCTTCGATGTCGCAGTGGACGAAAGCGGCAGGATTTTTGTAATCGATACTATCAAAAATGTGGTCAGAACATTCACCAGGAACCCACAAAAGCAATAACTGGTGATTGAGGTTCAAATAGAATTAAGGAAACATAATGAGTAAAAATCCTCAACAGGAACAGACCCGCCGACAAATGCTTATCGCGGCGTTACGATACGGAGCGCTGGGGCTGCTCGGAGCAACCGGCGGTGCCGCCGTCTTTGCAGGCAAAAAGAATAACACGCAAAACACCGTCTGGCAAATCGATCCCGAAATATGTATCGCATGCGGCAACTGTGCCACCTACTGTGTACTGGAAGAATCGGCCGTTAAGTGTGTCCACGCCTACGCAATATGCGGATACTGCAGAATTTGTTTCGGCTTTTTCGGTCCCGAACCGGCTGATATCAACGAGGCCGCCGAAAATCAGCTATGTCCCACCGGAGCGATAAAAAGAACTTTTGTGGAGGACCCCTACTACGAGTACACCATCGACGAATCACTGTGCATGGGTTGCGGCAAATGTGTCAAGGGCTGCAGCACTTTTGGAAACGGCTCACTTTATCTCCAGGTACGCCACGACCGCTGCAAGAACTG
>SMTZ1_10001047_pt1 | contig 27277 bp, 29 predicted proteins | sample DeeMarSWOR136_30_FD_25667 | JGI IMG/M metagenome (IMG submission 25667)
CGAACTCTACGGTCCCGAAACGATTTTCCAAGAAAAAAACGCTAGCGGTAAAACGCTAGCGTTTTGATTTCGTTGGTGGAGACGGGGGAGGGTCGAACTCCCCGTCCAAAAGAAGCTACCCAGAATATTCTACAAGCTTAGTCAGCTATTTAATCTTACCTGGCTAGCCTCTGCTGACCGAGTTTAGCCAGGCCAGTCGATACTTCTTTCACCACCCTTATCGACATCGGGGTGGTGGCACCTCAACTTTTCGGCACCCAATCCCAACCCGCTGAGGTGAGGTCAGGTTGAGCGTGCAACCTATTTAGTTAGGCTGCATAAACTAATTCGGATTCGTTGGTTATTTTTCGCCACTTGTTTTGTGAGGTTAGTGGCACCTCAGCCTGCAATCCTGAAGAACACTTCCTCTGTCGAACCCACGCGTCCCCGCTTGCTACAGAGAGCTTAAGTCTGAATCACCTCCTCTGAAGTTTCTGTTTCTTTACAGTTCTCTCAATCTCTCTTTCTGTCTCACGGCGGGTTATAGATTCTCGCTTATCATATAGCCTCTTCCCTTTAGCTAAGGCTACTTCAACCTTGGCAATACTATCTTTAATATATAGTTTAAGGGGGACTAAAGTAAAGCCCTTTTCCGCCACTTTACTGGTGAGACTATCAATCTGCTTACGATGCAGCAACAGCTTCCGTGGCCGTGTTGGCTCATGGCTTAAATAGCTACTTGCTTCATAGCGAGCAATATGAGCATTCAATAACCATAACTCACCACCCTCGAGCCTAGCATAAGCATCACCTAAACTCACTCTCCCGGCTCGGATTGACTTTATCTCTGTCCCGGTAAGCGCAATACCGGCTTCTAGACTATCCTCTATACGATAATTATGATAGGCTTTTCGGTTGGTAGCTACCGTCTTTATAACCACGGCTTTCATTTAAATTATACCACAATCGAAGCTCGGTTCAAAAATCCCGGAGATTGGGAGGTCGAGGCTTCTGAGAACCTGATTCAGGTGGAAAGAGGGCGATGTCACTACAGAACTACACTAGTGACATTATAAACCCTGAAGATGTGTCTCAAGAAATAGAAAATGGCGGCAATTGAGGTGAATAAGATTCTGTATCAAATAGAATTTAGTGAATTAGCTTATTAAAAAAGCCCCGTTTAGAGCTGAGCTTCCTCTGGCTCAATCTTGTGCAGCTTATCCATACTCTCCAGATAATCAATATAAAGCACCCCGTTTAAATGTTCTATTTCGTGCTCCAGGGCTTGAGCCAGAAGGTCGTTTGCCGTAATCCGTATCTCCTTTCCGTTTCGGTTACGCCCCTTAACCTTAACTGATACGGCACGCTTAATCTCCCCAATATAGCCAGGGATGCTGAGACAGCCTTCATCTACCAGGCGTTCCCCTGTTCTCTGCACTATCTCAGGATTAACCAAGATTATATCTTCTTCCTCCGGAACACCAATAACAATCACTCGCAAGGAAACGCCTACTTGTGGGGCGGCTAATCCTACACGCCCTGGAACAGCGTGCATTGTCTCAATCATATCATCTATCAGCTTCTGGATTGAGCCATCAATAGTCCTGACACGCTTTGCTTTCTGCCTTAATACTGGCTCAGGAAAAACACGAATAGGAATAACTGCCATCTTATCACCCGCCGAATTATAGCTAACCAAGGCTAATATGTAAACCTTATGTCAGCCCCACCGGGTCAATATCCACTGTCCAGCCCTGGGGGAAAGGTATTGGCGATAGGAAAGTAGACAGTCCGGAGCCACGAAGTATTATTTGCCAGTGAAACCTGCCCCGTAGCTTACGAATAAATGCCGGGGCGGGACCGATTAGACTGAGGTCAGCTATTCCCCTTGAGTCTCTTTCTTCAATAAGCAAGCGCTTCATTCTTCCTGCTTCCCGCTGACAAAGAGCTTCATTAGTATGACTATAAACCAGGCTAGCCAGTTGACTAAAAGGAGGATTATGAAGCTGGCGGCGATAGGCAATCTCATTGTCGTAGAAAAGGGTGTAGTCGTGTTTAGCTGCCGCCTGAATAGCATAGTGCTCAGGAGAATAGGTCTGAATGATAACCCGCCCCCCTAAACTGCCACGCCCTGCTCTCCCCGCCACCTGAGACAGGAGCTGAAAAGTCCTTTCCCCAGCCCGGAAGTCGGGTAGGTTTAAACCGGTATCAGCACTAATTACCCCAACCAGGGTAACCAGAGGCAAATCCAATCCTTTAGCAATCATTTGCGTACCAATAAGAATATCAGCCTCATGAGCACGGAACTTGCCTAATATTTCCTCATGCGAATACTTCCTCTTGGTAACATCCCTATCCCAACGCAGTAGCCTGGCTTGGGGAAAAGTAAAACTCGTTTCTTGCTCCAACTTCTGGGTGCCAACACCTAAAAACTTTATTCGACGACTCAAGCACTGAGGGCAAATCTGAGGCACTGATGTTCTGTAGTTACACTGGTGACAGACTAAAACATCCTGAGCAAGGTGATAGGTAAGGGCAACCTCACAGCGCTTACAGCGGAGGACAAAGCCGCAACTCCGACATTGAATAAAGGTAGCCGCTCCTCGCCGATTAAGAAATAAAATAACCTGCTCTTCATTTGTCACCGCTTTAGCTATAGCCTGTGACAAAGAGCGACTAAACAGGCTTCTATTCCCCGCCTTGAGTTCCTGTCTTAAATCTACTACTTCAACTTGGGGGAGGGCTGAACCTTCGCTGGGGGTAACCCGCTCAGGAAGCTCAAGAAGGTAATAGTCTCCTATTTGAGCATGGTAAAAAGTCTCCACATCAGGGGTAGCACTGCCCAGAATAACCACCGCCCCGGTTAACTCGGCCAGCTTTATAGCCACATCACGGGCGTGGTAGCGGGGCGATTTATCGTGCTGCTTATAGGTCCATTCATGCTCTTCATCAATAACGATGAGACCCAAGTCAGGTTGAGGAGCAAAAATGGCACTCCTAGAACCGATAACTACATCAAATTCCCCATCTCTTATTCGCCGCCACTCATCAAATTGTTCACCCAGGGAGAGTTTACTGTGAAGGACCGCCACTTTGCGGGGAAAGCGCGAGGCAAATCGCTCTATGGTTTGGGGAGTAAGGGCAATCTCTGGAACTAAAACAATACCTCGCTTACCTAGCCTCACTGCCTCAGCCAGAGCCTGGAGGTAAATTTCTGTCTTGCCACTTCCAGTAACCCCACCAAGCAGAAAAACGGTTGGTGAAGGATGACCCTTCGCTGCTGACATTAGGCTTGATTGGATAGAGTTGAAGGCTGATTTTTGGGCGGTGGTAAGGGTCAGCGGATAAGATGGAGTAATATCCTCGTAGGAAATTGGTTCGCGTCTTACTTCAATTTGTTCAATGCTGGCTAAACTCTTGCGGACTAAGACATCAGCTACCGCTTTATCACAGTTAACCCTCTGCCTGGCTTCTGCCAAGGGCACCGGTCGGGACTGCTGAGCTAAGAAGTCGAGAAGAGCCGCCTGCTTAGTAGCCCTTTTCTCACGCAACCTAGCTGCCTCCTGCCGAGCTTCACTAGCCTCCACTATCAGACGCAGGTAAGGCACACTCTTTGGTTTTACCTTAACTCTCTCAAGTTCATAGCTCTTATCTACCAAACCCCGAGCAATAAGTTGAGAGGTGATAAGCCTAGCCTGCCTCATCCCTAAGTTCCTCTCCAGCTCCCTGAGACTAACCTTGCCCCGTCTCCAAACTAGTTCAAGAATATTCTTCTGTCCCGGGGTGAGAGAAGTTGCATCATATTCAGGAAGGGTCGAAGGACTGGAGATAAAAGTAACTACCTTACGCTCAAATCCTGGCGGTAGCATTAAAGCCACAGCATCAAAAATGGGTGATATATAATACTCGCTGAGCCAGCGAGCCAGCGATACCTGGGAGGGAGATAATAGATGGTGGGGCTCAATGACACCAGCTATTTCTCTGGTTTCCTCCACAGCGGGGTAACGGCTTAGTTCTAAAACAATGCCCTGGAGGAGCTTATCACCGAAGGGAACCCATACTGCCTGCCCGACATCAATGGTTAGACCAGAGGGTATAGCATAGCTAAATGTCCTACGCTGAGCTATGGGTGAATTAACACTAACCTCAGCATACTCCAACAAGACAGCTTTCCTCTTACTCTTGTTTCTTTTCCTTGTATACCCGCTTTTCCTTGATGCGAGCTTTCTTAGTACTGAGCCCACGCAGGTAATAGAGCTTAGCCCGGCGCACTTTGCCATGGCGCACCACTTCCACTCTCTCCACGAGCGGCGAGTACAGAGGAAAGGTGCGCTCGACACCTACACCATGGGTAATACGCCTCACTGTAAAGCTAGCACCGACTCCACCGCGCCGAACCTTGATTACTACCCCCTGAAATAACTGGGTGCGCTCTTTTTCTCCTTCTACAATCTTACTCCTGACCTTTACTGTGTCACCGGGAGCAAGATCCGGAATATCAGGATTTGCTTTGATTTCAATTAGTGATGCAACGCTCATTTTATTAACTCCCCATATAATTTAAGATTGTTTTAACCTATCTACTAACCGTCTTTCCTCCAAACTTAGATTAGCCTTGTCTAATAAGTCTGGGCGGCGCTCTAGTGTGCGCAGAATAGCCTGCTCACGGCGCCAGTTAGCGATTTGGGCATGGTTTCCCGAAAGTAAAACCTGAGGCACTGACCATCCTTTATATTCATCGGGACGAGTGTACTGGGGGTATTCCAATAGTCCCGTGGCATAAGAATCATCCAGTAGTGAAGCCTCTGAGCCAAGAACCCCTGGCAGCAATCTCACCACAGCATCTACTACCACCATAGCCGCTAGCTCACCACCACTAAGCACATAATCGCCAATACTAACCTCATCGGTAACTAGGTGCCCACGAACCCGCTCATCAACCCCTTCATAGCGACCACAGATAAGAATCATATGCATATATCTTGATAGCTCGTAAGCAATCTCTTGAGAAAAGGGTCGACCCTGTGGGGTGAGCAGAATGATTGGTAACATATTAACCCCTTCTTCTATATCTGGTTTTATTGACTCTACCGCCTCAAAAATAGGTTCGGGCTTGAGTACCATGCCGGCTCCACCACCATAAGCATAATCATCAACGGTATGATGTTTATCGTGAGTGCAGTCTCGAATATCACAAATATTAATCCTAACCAGCTTGTGGTCAATAGCCCGTTTCAGGATACCAGTGCTAAACGGACTTTCGAACATCTGAGGAAACAGGGTTAAAATATCAATTTGCACCGACCTAATCCTTCCTGCTATTTGGGCTGTATTCCTGATTACCTCTCCCTCAAAGAGCAATCTCTATTCTACCACATACAAGGTATATAGCAAAATCATTGATTTTTAAAAATTAAATCAAAAAGACTTGACAAAGCCACAAAGCTGTGTTATAAAATGGTAGAAAGTGGGAGAAAGTGGTAAAATAAGGGGAGAAGTGCAAAGCTAATAGTGAAGGTCTAACAATGTTTTTTGGTGAATTTGAATATAAGATTGATGACAAGGGTAGAGTGCCTATCCCACCCCGGTTCAGAAGAGAACTAAAAGAGGGAGTGGTATTAACGCCGGGAGTAGAGAAGTGCATCAATATCTATGCACTATCTGAGTGGAGAAAGTTAGCAACCACACTTACCACCGGTTCAGTCACACGCAGCAAGCTGAGGAAGCTAAACCGGGCTATTTTTGCTACCGCTTTTTACACCAGCATAGATGGGCAGGGAAGAATAGCCCTGCCTATTTCGCTAAGGCAGCATGCTGGAATTGAGGATGAGGTAGTTATAGCTGGTGCCAATAATTATCTTGAACTGTGGCATAAAGAGCAGTGGGAATCAGAAAAGTCTATTAGCCAAGAGCAGGCTTGGCAGATTATAGAAAGTTTAGAAAGACACTAATGAGCCTAAAAATGTTAACCCCCACTCATATCCCGGTTCTAGTGAAGGAAACACTGGAGGTACTGGCTGTTCAGCCTGGAGGTCGCTACATAGATTGCACCCTTGGTGCTGGCGGACATGCTGCTGCTATCCTAGAGGGGAGTTCGCCGGGTGGACAACTACTAGGCATTGATGCTGACCCTGAAGCTATAGAAATAGCCAGGGCAAGGCTTGAAGCTTATAGTGGCTCAACACTTCTTATTAACGAGAACTTCGCTAATTTACAGGCTATCTGTCTCAAATATGACTTCTTTCCGGTGCATGGTATCTTGTTTGACATGGGGCTATCTTCTCTCCAGCTCAATAGTAATGGTCGTGGTTTCAGCTTCCAACACGATGCACCGTTAGATATGCGCTTGGATCCCAGCCAAGAGGTAACAGCCGCCGATATCATTAATACATCCTCTGAGGTTGAACTAGCTCACCTTATAAGAGAATATGGAGAGGAAGGCTATAGCCGTCAAATAGCACGCCACATAGTGCAGGAACGCCCTATAAACACTACCCTTCAACTAGCTCGGACGATAGAGCGAGCTATTGGTGGCAGAAGGGGTAAAATCCACCCTGCCACCAAAACTTTTCAGGCACTACGAATAGTAGTTAACCAGGAACTTGAGCATCTAGAAGTAGCCCTCAAGCAGGCAATCAACCTCCTTGGCTTTAAAGGTAGATTGGTGGTCATTAGCTATCACTCTCTTGAAGACCGGATAGTGAAACAGTTTATGCAACAAGAATCAAGAGATTGTATTTGCCCGCCGGGTATCCCAACCTGTGTTTGCGGACACACCGCCGGTTTAAGGTTAGTCAATAAGAAGGTTATTGCTCCTTCCCTAGTGGAGGTTCAAGTTAATCCGCGTAGCCGCAGCGCTAAATTAAGAGCGGCTGAGCGCATTATTGCTCCGGATGACCAACTTATGACCGTTGATGAATTGGGATTTTCAACGGAGGTTAGAGCCAATGGATGGAGGAGACCAGCTTTACTGAATAAACTGCGAAGGGCTTTCCTAGCAGCTTAAATTAGATAAATCATTGAGACTGGTAAACGAGGAGGTTCTGAAAATGTAAGAAAATAAATTCAGAGGGTCAGAAATCTAGCTAAAAAGGAGGGAGGATATGAAAAAACGAACCCCGATAGCTGCTATTGATGTTGGTACTACGAAGATATGCACCACCATAGCTGATGTAGCTGAAGGAGGTAGCGTCCGAATTACAGGAGTAGGCGTTACCCCATCAAAAGGATTACACAAAGGTCTGGTAGTCAACATCAACGAGGCCAGAGCGGCAATCCGCGAGTCAGTGAGAAAAGCAGAACAAGCCAGCAACTACAAAATAGAATCTGCCTACGTAGGTGTCACTGGGAGGCATGTCAGCTCACTCAATAACCGAGGGGTAGTAGCCATTACTCGTAATGACAGGTTGGTACGTCCGGATGACTTAAGACGGGTACTTCAATGTGCCCAAAACATCAAAGTTCCTAGCGACAGAAAGTTACTTCATATTATTCCTCGAGGTTATGCTGTTGACGGTCAGGTAGGAGTCAAGAACCCGGTGGGAATGCACGGCTTCAGGCTAGATGTGGAGACGCACATCATCACTGCGGCAGTAACTTCTGTCCAGAATCTAGTAAAGTGCATTCGTAGTATAGGCATAGATATTGACGACCTCATCCTTGAACCTTTAGCCAGTAGCGAAGCAATATTGACCGAAGATGAGAAGCAAATGGGTGTCATATTAGCCGACATAGGGGGTGGTACTACAGACACTGCTGTCTTCAGAGAAGGAAGCATCTGGCATACCTCTATTCTGCCTGTAGCCGGTTATCAAATCACCAGGGATATTGCTATTGGTTTAGGATTACCATTTGATGTAGCCGAGGAGATGAAAAAAAGGTACGGCAGCGTTATGCCAGTTTACGAAGGTAAGGCAGATACTGCCACAACAATATCACAAGATGGACATGGTGTCTCCTACCAAGACCTATGCGACATCGTCAGGGCTCGAGTTGAGGAAATCGTAAGGCTTATTATGCTGGAGTTACCACGCTCTGAATATGAGACATTAGTTCCGGCTGGGGTGGTACTCACTGGCGGCAGCTCTAACCTTTCCGGTATAGAAGCGCTGGGGCGTGATATACTCAGGCTCCCGGTAAGGGTGGGCGTTCCTACTAACATGCTTGGTATTGCCGATGCTCTTCGCGACCCGGCATATGCCACAAGCGTTGGACTCCTGCAGTGGGGGGCAAAGTATCAAAGCAGACAGACCTGGCGACCCCGCGGATTTAACATGCTTGTAAGCCGCTTAATGTCCCGAATTAGGAATCTGTTCCGCTAGCGTCCAAAGAAATAAGAGTTTTTACTATAAGTAAGAAAGGAGGAGAGATGGCAAAAACAAGCTTCGTTGCTAACCCGGCTAACATCAAGGTTATCGGTTTAGGTGGTGGCGGCTGCAATGCTATAACCCGCATGGTCAGGGAGGAGGTTCAAGGCGTAGAATTCATCGCCATGAACACCGACGCTCAACACCTAGCCATTACTGAAGCCCCAACCCGCATCCAGCTTGGAGAGAAGCTTACCAAAGGATTAGGCGTAGGTGGTGATCATCTTATGGGCCAGAAAGCAGCCGAAGAAAGTAGCGATGAACTTAAGCAAATCGTCGCTGGGGCTGATATGGTATTTGTTACCGGCGGTATGGGTGGTGGCACCGGTACTGGAGCAGCTCCGACTATTGCTGAAATAGCTAAGCAAAGCGGCGCCCTCACTATTGCCGTAGTCACCAAACCGTTCGCCTTTGAAGGTACCAACCGCCGTCAAGTAGCCGAGGACGGCATTGTCCGCCTGTTAGGTAAGGTTGATACCCTCATTATTATCCCTAATGACCGCTTGCTCGACCTCTGTGACCATAAGACACCTGTAGATAATGCCTTTAAGCTAGCCGATGATGTTCTGTATCACGGTGTTCAGGCTATCGCTGAAGTTATCACTGTCCCCGGGATGATTAACCTTGACTTTGCTGATGTCAAAGCAGTGATGAAGGATGCTGGTCCGGCTTGGATGTCTATAGGCATGGGCACGGGTAAAGACCGGGCAGTAAATGCAGCCAAAGAAGCCCTAGCTAGCCCCCTGCTGGATGTCTCCATAGAAGGGTCAAAGGGCGTGTTGTTCAATGTTATAGGCGGCAGCAGCCTCACCCTGTTTGAAGTTAATGAAGCGGCTGAGGTAATCAAGCAAGCGGTGGACCCTGATGCCAACATTATTTTTGGGGTAGGTCACGATCCTACCATGGATAACGATATAAGGATTACCCTGGTTGCCACTGGATTTACTTCTAAGATAGGGGTCCCCGGGGTTAACCAAGAAGAGGAGCTTACCCAACTTCTTAAGAGCATGAAGAGTGAAGAGGAACTAGATGTTCCCTCTTTCCTACGCCGTCCGTTATTCAGCCATCGGCGTCAAGTAACAACTCAGACTACCAAACCGATTACAACGCCTTTACGCACTCCGACTGATTAAAGCTCTCGGGGATATTACCCCGAGACCAGCGTAAAGGCTGTAGGTGCTGACGCCCTACAGCCTTCCTGTTTATTTATGCCATCTTAGGATAGATAAACCATAACAGTCCCAAAAAAAGCTTGACAAACACTACATATTGTGGTAGACTAATTTTGCTACCCTATATAATGTAGATGTTTGTTATGAACTGCCCTTATTGTGGTTACCACGACTCTAAAGTTGTAGATTCTCGAGATGTAAATGATGGCATACGCCGCCGACGTCAATGTTTAAGGTGCGACTCCCGTTTCACTACCTATGAGCGACTGCAACCGGCTAGTCTCTTTGTGATTAAGAAAGACGAGAGGCGTGAGGAATTCAACCGCAATAAGCTGCTAACTGGTATCCGCAAGGCATGTGAAAAACGACCACTGCCTATGGGCACTGTTGATAAGCTCGCCGATGACATAGAAGCTGAGCTTTACCGTATAGGTAAGGCAGAGTTACCTAGTACTACTATTGGTGATATGGTAATGGAAAGACTAAAGAGCCTGGACTATATCGCTTACATCCGTTTTGCTAGTGTCTACCGGGAGTTTACTGACATCACGGCACTAAAGCAAGAAATAGATACCCTGGTCAGCAGTGAAGCTGAAACACCTACCCCCACTAGTCAGCTCCCCTTACTCCCCGGTGAGCATTTAGGCGGAACTGTTAGTAGGCAAAGGCGAGACAGAAGAAGAAAAGCTTGAAGGAAGTGATATTACTAAAGCTGGGAGTCAGAAATGAGCACAGCTAATCATTATAAAGGAGCGAAAACATTAAGGAGGAGAAAAAATGGGAATAATGCCTAACCAATACCCTGTCATCTGGCAAGCAATTAGCTGGTGGATGGAGATGAGATTGTTGAAGCCGGCGAAACTTTATTTACTAACAGGATACTCAAAAGATCGTATTGAGAGGGGGATAAGAGAGATGACTGAACCGCTGACATCAGATTTCTTGCACGCTTGTGTTGACGTCTTTGGTTTAAGAAATTCTAGACAGAGAGGTATTGAAGATACGGCTGATGTTCTAACGGACGAAGAGTGCATCAGACTACTTATAGCACCATTGACAAGACCACCTCGTCAGGGTAACTTGTGGGATTAGCTTCGATTGGGAGAGCGTAATGGGTACAAAGCAATTGAATAGTTGTAGCCTAACTAGCGAAGTAGTGCCAGTATTTATCAATCCGGAACAAGCTAAGGAACTCATTATTGAACGGGCTAGACAGCTTGTGAACCGACTCGTTGAGGATAGAGGACACGATAAACCGCCTTTTTTACCTGAAGAATTTGCTCGCTTGCAAGGCATAAAAAAGATTGTGAAAGCGGATCTTGGAAGAACCAGCGCTGTCCTACTCAGATTTGATGACGGTTATGTGATTAAGGTAAATCAAAACCATAACCTAGCTAGACAAAACTTTTCTTGCACTCACGAGATTGGTCACACTTTGTTTAGCGAGGCTAAACTGGAACGCTACATACAGAATATTGAGTATCGAACATTCGATCCGCAAGGTCATGAAGAAGCTCGTTCAACAGCTAGAGAACGCCTATGTGATATCGCCGCCACTGAACTCCTCATGCCAGAGTCCGTTTTCAGAAAATATTTATCAGGTTTTGGCGTCTCCGTGCACTCGATTGAAAGGTTGGCTAATATCTTCAAAGTCTCCATTCGCGCCGCTACCTGGCGGATTGCTGAAGTTAGCACGGAACCTTGTATTGCCCTTCTATGGCAGCTTTGGCCAACAAATAAGCCCAAAGGGCTTCGGTTAGCTTGGTGTGTAGGTCCGGGAAGAAACTCACGAGGTAAAGCTAACTATATGCCAATGCATACACTTGTGAGACACCCCTCCAAATTGCATAAAGCTTATGAATACGACAGATCTGTTAAATCTTCGAAACTTTTTAAGGTTGATAATGCTGTTAAGCGTTTACCTATGGAATCCAAAGGTTTTGGTCACGACGGAACGAGATACGTTGTTTCCCTAGCCCTCCTCAATAGATGAGGTAAAGCAAAAAGAAGTATTAAATCTGGAGGACATTGTGTCAAGCAATCGCTATAAAGAAGATAACAGCAGAAGGGCTCTTGACCGCACCCAGATTGCCCAGGCTATCTTTGCTGCTGCTGAATCTATGGGTATGGCTGATCGACAACTAGTTGAGCAACTCACTGCTCAGGTGATTGAACGCCTAGAACAACCACAACCCCTGCCTGGAATGGAACACCTAGTGCCCAAGACTCGCCGTCAACAGAAACGCCTACCCACAGATTTTGAAATCCAAACTATGGTAAAAGAATTCTTAGCTGCTGAAGAGCCAGCTGAGCTAGAGGAGGTTAAGCCTGAAATGGAAACCCAGATTAAAGAGACGCCTGTTATTCCAGCCAAGCCAGAGGTTCAACTGGCTTCTGGCATCAATCTTACTGAAAACGCCAGTCATGTTCTGGAAAGAAGGTATTTGAAGAAAGATAAACAGGGACAAGTTATCGAGACAGTAGAAGAGATGTTCCACCGTGTGGCACAGACCATTGCCTCTGCCGAGCTCATCTACGACCCCAAGGCAGATGTCAAGGCTAGGGAAGAGGAATTCTACCAGTTGATGGCTAATCTAGAGTTCCTGCCTAATTCGCCTACTCTGATGAATGCGGGAAGGGAATTAGGACAGTTGTCAGCCTGCTTTGTCCTTCCCGTTGAGGACTCGATGGAGTCCATCTTTGATGCGGTTAAGAATACGGCGCTCATCCATAAAAGCGGCGGCGGGACTGGATTTTCCTTCTCCAGGCTAAGACCGGAAACGGATAGGGTTGGCTCTACGGGAGGGGTAGCCAGTGGTCCCGTTTCTTTTATACGAGCCTTTGATACTGCCACCGATGTCATTAAACAAGGGGGGATGCGCCGTGGGGCGAATATGGCTATTCTTAATATTGACCACCCCGATATTATGAACTTCATAGTGGCTAAAGATGACTCTACTGCCCTTACTAACTTCAATCTGTCAGTAGCGATAACTGGCAAATTTATGGAAGCAGTCAAGACTGGCACTGACTATAATCTAGTAAATCCACACACTAAAGAGGTAACAGATAAGCTTAATGCTAAAGAGGTGTTTGGCAAAATAGTTGATATGGCGTGGAAAACAGGCGACCCAGGTGTTGTCTTTATTGACCGAATAAATCAGGATAACCCCACCCCGCAGTTAGGCAGTATTGAAAGCACCAACCCCTGCGGTGAGCAGCCCCTGCTCCCATACGAATCGTGTAATCTAGGCTCTATCAATCTAGTCAGGATGCTGCAAACTACAAATGGAACTACCGAGATTGATTATTCCAAGCTAGCTGAGACGGTGAGAATTGCAGTGAGGTTTTTAGATAATGTTATTGATGTCAATAAATTCCCCTTACCCCAAATAGCTGAAATGACGAAGCAAACTAGGAAGATAGGGTTAGGGATAATGGGTTTTGCCGATATGCTAATTGAGCTAGGCATCCCTTATGACTCCGAAGAAGCGTTACAGATTGCCTCAAATATTATGCATTTTATTAATGAAGAGGCATGCAAAGCCTCAGTAGAATTAGCCAATGAGCGCGGTGTTTTCCCTGCGTTCAAGGGTAGCATATATGATGTGCCTGGTCCCAGGGTAAGAAACGCATCGTGCACTACCATTGCTCCCACCGGCACCCTAAGCATAATTGCCAGCTGCTCCAGCGGTATTGAGCCCCTTTTTGCCCTGAGCTACACCAGAAATATTTTAGATGGCGCCCAGCTACTAGAGATAAACCCCTATTTTGAGGAAGCAGCCAGGGAGGAAGGCTTCTACTCCGAGGAGCTTATGCAACAGCTAGCCGCCGGGGCTAAACTCCACGATATAGACGGAGTGCCGGACAGAATAAAACGGTTATTTGTCACCGCTCACGAGATAAGCCCTGAATGGCATGCTAAGATGCAGGCTGCCTTCCAGAAGTCCACACATAACGCTGTGTCTAAGACAGTCAACTTCCCCAAGCAGGCAACCAGAGAAGACATAGCTAAGGTGTATATGATGGCTTATGAAGAGGGATTAAAGGGAATAACTATTTACCGGGATGGCAGCCGTGCGGGACAGGTATTAACTACTGGCAAGATAGATGTGGCTGGGACGATTAGTGTAGAGAAAGCTGAAGGTGCCAGACTTACCCCCAGGAAGAGGTCAAAGGTAACCTCAGGTATTACTGAGAGAGTAACCACCGGTTGTGGCTATATCTATGTAACGGTAAACTCTGATGAGGAGGGGATATGTGAGGTCTTCTCCACCCTGGGCAAAGCTGGAGGTTGTGCCTCAGCCCAACTGGAAGCCACCTGCCGGCTAATCTCCCTGTCATTAAGGTCCGGGGTAGATGTCGCTTCAGTGGTAAGGCAGCTTCGCGGCATCCGTTGTCCATCCATTGCCTGGGAACAGGGTAAGTCTATCCTCTCCTGCGCCGATGCCATCGCCAGTGTGCTGGAAAAACACATAGGTGGTGATAATAAGCCTAAGCTGGAGGACTATGGCTTAGCTAAAAACATGGCGGGACAGTGCCCTGACTGCGGCAACCTGCTGGTATATCAGGAAGGCTGCTTCATCTGCCCCACCTGCGGGTATACTAAGTGCTAATGAAAAGAGTAAAATCTAAACTAATTTATAGATATTAGGGAGTTGTGGCTTACTTTTTCGTATCTGTTTCAAACAGGAACAACATAGAGCTTTGTATTCGGAAATCAAATCCTTCCTTTAAGTAGGCAGGACGTGTCAGGTAAATTCTCCTGCCATCGCTCAATACTTCTACATTATAGTGGTAATGTGATGCGTCATTGCCCCCACCTAAACCAGGTTCTTCTTTAAGGAACTGAGATACTACTATTTTACGCAATTCTGCCATTGAGGTATAATCACGAGCTATAAAATCTATTTCGTGATACACGGTCTACTCTCTATGTTCTTTGGGTAACACTATTTTTAAGACAACAATACCACCAACCTCCTCTGCTCTTTCCTGTTCAATAACACCATCTCCTTCATGGTGACATTTTCCCTGAACAGTTAACTGGTGACAAAATCGTAGAACATTAACAGAGTCAATTCGCGATATTGACAATACCAAGATAAAATGCTAGAGTTATCAAGGGCTAGCGATGCCGATAGAATGTAGAGTGGCGTCTACCATTCGAAAGCTTGTTTTTATTAAAGTGGAAGCTAGGTTGCCTCACCAATGTAGCTCATAGTAGAGCTTTTTTTTTACCTTGTCACCGAGTCAGAAACAATAAGATTGGCACGACTCGGCGGTTAATAACCGAGAAGATAAGAGAGTTGGTTCTGGTTAGCTAAGAAAGAAAGGAGGTAGAGATGGCTAAACCAAAGGTTGCTTTTTACTGGTGTGCTTCGTGTGGTGGATGCGAGGAGACAGTCGTTGACCTTAACGAAGACCTGCTGAAGGTAGCTGATGCTGTAGACATTGTACTATGGCCGGTGGCACTGGACTTTAAGAGGAAGGATATTGAATCTCTAAGCGACGGAGAGATAGCGGTGAGCTTTATAAATGGGTCAGTAAGGCTAGAAGAACAGGAGGAGATGGTAAAGCTCTTGAGGCAAAAATCTGGTCTTGTAGTTGCCTTTGGTGCCTGTGCTCATTTAGGAGGCATACCAGGGCTTGGGAACTTCTGGACTAAGGACACGATTTTCCAGAGAGTTTATAAGGAAGTCCCAACCGTTGAAAATCCAGAGGGAATTACTCCACAAGAGAAGACTGTTTTTAATTTTGGCGAAATTACCCTGCCGGAATTCTATGATACGGTAAAGACTTTAAACCAAACCATCCCTGTGGATTATTACCTCCCTGGATGCCCGCCACCGCCTGATTTAATAATGAATGCAGTAAATGCCATTTTAAAAGGGGAGCTTCCAGAGAAAGGGGCAGTGCTTGCTCCTGAAAAATCATTATGTGATACCTGCCCCAGGAAAGAGGGGAAACCGGATAAAATCTCAATAGCAGAGATAAAAAGGCCATGGGAGATTAAAATGGACCCTGAGAAATGCTTCCTTGAACTAGGAATAATTTGTCTTGGTCCCGTCACCCGTTCGGGATGTGGAGAAACATGCATTAAAGCTAATCAGCCATGCCGGGGGTGCTTTGGTCCTGTAGATGGTGTTGTAGACCAGGGAGCAAAAGGGCTTTCAGCGATTGCCTCTATATTGGGTATTGAAGAGGAGAAGATATCGGATGAAGAGGTCAAAAAATTATTCGATGGGCTTGTGGACCCGGCAGGAACATTCTACAGATTTAGCTTACCTTCTTCTCTTCTTAGAAGAAGGAGAATGGAATAGGAGGACATAATGAGAAAGATAACGATAGACCCTATAACCAGGCTTGAGGGGCATGGGAAAATAGAAATATTTCTCAATGATGACGGGGATGTTGACAAGGCTTACCTCCAGATACCCGAGCTTCGAGGATTTGAGAAGTTCGCTGAAGGAAGACCGGCAGAGGAGATGCCAAGAATAACCACCATGATTTGTGGGGTGTGTCCAACGGCTCACCACATGGCATCAGCTAAAACCCTTGATGACCTTTGGAAGGTTGAGCCAACCTCAGCGGCAAAAAAGATAAGAGAGCTCATGTATTGTGCTTTCCAGGCAGAAGACCATATATTGCATTTCTTCTTCCTTGGCGGTCCCGACTTTGTTGTTGGTCCACAAGCTCCTGCCGGAGAAAGGAATGTCCTGGGAGTTATCGCCAAGGCGGGGATGGAAGCCGGCGGCAAAGTTATAGAAGTTAGAAAAAGGCTCAGGGGAGTTCTGAGAATAATCGGAGGCAAGCCGGTTATGCCTACTTGTGCCTTGCCTGGAGGAGTATCAAAAGCGATTTCCGAGGAGGAAAGAACAGAAATTATAGATACGGGGGAATATGCAGTAGAATTCTGTAAATTTGCCCTCGCCCTTTTTGACGATGTAGTGCTTAAAAATAAAGACTATGTTGACCTTGTTGCCGGGGATATTTATAAGCACAGGACCTATTACATGGGTCTGGTGGATGAAAATAACAAGGTAAACTTCTACGATGGTATGCTCAGAGTGGTTGACCCTAATGGTAAAGAGTTTGCCAAGTTTAAAGCTCAGGAATACCTTGACCACATTAGGGAGCATGTTGAACCCTGGAGCTATGTTAAGTTCTGCTATCTTAAGAATGTGGGGTGGAAGGGGTTTGTTGATGGAGAAGACAGCGGTGTTTTCAGGGTAGCCCCGCTGGCTCGGCTGAATGTGTCCGATGGGATGGCAACACCACTGGCTCAGGAAGCCTATGAGAGAATGTATGAAGTACTGGGTGGAAAACCAGTTCATAATACCTTAGCCTTCCACTGGGCTCGGCTTGTTGAGGCGCTTTATGCATCAGAAAGGGTGTTAGAGCTTGCCCGCGACCCTGAAATTACTTCCTCCGACATAGTAAACCTACCTACGGAAACTCCAAAGGAGGGCATAGGGGTAGTAGAAGCACCAAGAGGTACTCTCCTCCATCATTATCAGACCGATGACAGAGGAATTCTCACCAAAGTCAATCTGATTGTAGCTACTCAGAATAATGCAGCTCCTATTTTTATGTCCATTGAGAAAGCGGCTAAATCGCTTATACACAAAGGCGAAGTCCCTGATGGGATTCTCAATATGATTGAGATGGCATTTAGAGCCTATGACCCCTGCCACGCCTGCGCCACCCATTCACTTCCGGGAAGGATGCCGCTTGAGATATATGTATATGACTCTAAAGGGGACTTGGTACAGAAATTGAGAAGAGGTGAATAAGAAGTAAACATGAAGCAGGAAACAGGGCAAGTAGATTTATTAAGAAAGTCTGGATATTCAGATAAAGCGATAGACTATGTCATAAACAGAGTGAATGTTGGGGAGATAGAGGAGCCGGATGCTTGTGTTGCCTATACTGGCCCTTGTGGCGACACAATGCAAATCTATTTAAAAATTGACAACGATAGAGTAATTGAGGCAAAATTCCAGGCAATAGGATGTGCCGGTTCCTATGCGGCTGGCTCGGCTCTCATGGAAATGATAAAAGGGGAAACACTGGAGCAGGCGGAGAAAATAAGCGTGGATGAAGTAATAAATCATTTGGGCGCTATTCCGCCGCCTAAAATTCACTGCGCTTGTTTAGCTAAAAGAACTTTAGAACAAACCATTGAACAATACAGAAGCAGGACTGAAAAGTGAAAACACTCATTTTAGGGTTTGGAAATCCAATTCTCACCGATGATGGAGTAGGAATCAGAATTGCTCAAAAGATTAAAGAGGAAAATCCCGATTTGGAAGTAATAGAGACAAGTGAAGCCGGAATTGCACTCATTGATTATGTAGCTGGCCATGATAAGCTTGTTATCATCGATTCTATAAAGACCGGACAGGGGAAGCCGGGAGAACTCTATAAGCTTGGGCTAGAAGATTTGAAGCCGTTTGTTTATTTTCCCTCATCTCATGGCATAGATATAGCTACTGCATTTAAGCTTGGAGAAAGTCTGGGATATAAGATGCCTAAATACACTAGCATATACGCTGTAGAGATAATGGATAATACAACCTTTAAAGAAAAGTGCACCGAAGAAGTAGAGGGAAGGATACCATTTATTGTAAAACAAATAGTAGAGGAGGAAAATCTGCGAAAAATTTTAAGCCTAAAGGCGGCATAAACAGTTACATTGATGAAGTCGCACAGTTCGTCCCATTATACTAAATAAGGAGGTGAGGTTAAATTGAATGAGCAAGCTATTGAAGAGAAAGTCATTGAAGAGAAAGTGGCGCTTGAACTAAATGAGGATTATTGCGCTAGTTGTTCTATTTGTTCTTCCCTTTGCCCCTTTGAGGCGCTAAAAAAGGATGAGGAAACTGGTAAGACCGTTCTAGAAATAGAAAAGTGCCAGGTGTGTGGACTCTGCTACTCTACATGTCCGGCTAAAGCCTTTGATATCATCTATTATGATATTGATTCCTTAACAAGGTATCTGGAGAAAGCAAAACAGGAATATGACAGTAATACATTGGTTATTATGTGCAAGGGAAGCGCCCCTGACTTTTCTAAGGTAGAGGAGCTGTTTGGGGTGACAAAATACATCCCTCTATCTGTACCCTGTGTTGGTCGCATTCCTGAGGAAGTATTCTTGAAAGCCCTAACTATGGGGATAAGAGCAATTAATATCCTAGCTTGCGACGATGATTTCTGCCGATTTGACAAAGGAAGCCCGGTCACCGCGCGCAAAATCCTTGCCCTCAATCTTCTGTTAGGACAGCTTGGCTATGGAACAGGAGCTATAAACCTAAAGCGGAATAACCTCAAGGTAAAAATAGATAAAGACCGATGTATTGCTTGTGGTAACTGTGTCTTTTACTGTCCTTATGATGCCGCTAAGCTGGAGAGCCCAGGAATAGTCAGTTTTGATTTAGCTGAGTGCAAAGGCTGTGGCCTGTGTGTCGCTATGTGCCCGGCTTTAGCTCTGGAGCTAGAGAATTGGGAAAGAGAGCGCATTTCAACTTTGATCTCCAAGCTATCATCAGAAATGGAACGACCAAAGATACTAGTATTTCGCTGTCAATGGGCTACTTTTTCACCACTGGATAACGGGCAATCAGCTCCAAACATTCGCATCATAGATTTACCTTGTGCGGCAAGAGTTGACCCCTTCCATATCTTAGAGGCTTTCCAGAAAGGCGTAGATGGCGTTTTAATAGCGGCTTGCTCTGAGGATGATTGCAAGCAGGAGAAGGTAAGCGGTAAATCGGAGCACTTGGTAGCGGTACTAGGAGAAAGACTAAGCCAGATAGGACTTCAGGAGAGGCTTCATTTTTGCACTGTAGCTCCAAGATACCCTGAGAGGTTCAATGGAGAATTAGAGCAGTTCAGCCAAGAAATAGTAACTATTTGTTCAAAGGAGGGGAGAGAATGATAGTAACGACGCCAAAACCATTGGATGAGGTTTTAGATTTAATTGCCCCCTATAGCAATATCTTGATTGTCGGTTGTGATGGCTGCACCACGCCGCCGAGAGGCTTAAGAGAGGCTAAAACTTTAAGTCAATTGCTTGAGCTCGGGGGAAAGCTGAGAAACAAAGAGTTTGCATTTGAAGTAACTACCACAACCAAGCAGTGTGATGTTTATTTGACAGCCTCCACACTTAAACCTCAAATGAGTAGGGCGACGGCAGTCCTCTCTCTAGCTTGTGGCGCCGGAGTGCAAACCATAGCTGGAATTTTCCCTGAGATCCCCGTCTTTCCGGCACAAAACACCCACTTTATAGGAACCGAGGAGAGGGAAGGAGGCACCTTAGAACAAAGGTGTGCCGCCTGTGGAGATTGCCTCCTGGGTGAGACTGGTGGTATTTGCCCTGTAACCAGATGTACCAAGGGATTACTTAATGGTCCTTGCGGCGGGAGTAAAGAAGGCAAATGCGAAGTCGACGACGAAAAGGATTGTGCCTGGAATCTGATATATGAGCGGCTAGAGGAACAGGGTAAGCTGGTACTTCTCAAGGTATATCGCCCTGCCAGGGATTACCAGAAAAGTGGCTGGAGGATTACAACATAACAAATTCGCCCTAGTGGGGGGAGGCAAATGGTGCTGGTGAGGGCAAAGAAATTAGCGAAGATAAACGTATGTGGGGTAGTGCAGGGGGTTGGCTTTAGACCCTTTGTTTATCGGTTAGCTTATAAACATAATTTGAAGGGTTTGGTACGCAATACCTCAGGAAATGTGGAGATTGAGGTAGAGGGAGAGGAAGAAAGCTGTAAGAATTTCCTGACAGACCTTGAAGTAGAAGCCCCCCCTATGGCACACATTGAAAGGGTTGAAGCCACCTTCTACCCCGTTAAGGGTTATACAGAGTTCAAAATCTGCCAAAGTCTGAGCCAGGAAGGAAAATACCAGTTAGTATCACCGGATATTGCTACTTGTGAGGACTGCAAGCGGGAGATTTTCAATCCTACCGACCGCCGCTTTTACTATCCCTTTACTAACTGCACCAACTGTGGACCTCGATTTACTATCATAGAGGACATCCCCTATGACCGCCCTAAGACTACCATGCGTAAGTTCCAAATGTGCCCTGAGTGCCAGCAGGAATACGATGACCCCTTGGACCGGCGCTTTCATGCCCAGCCCAATGCTTGCCCTATATGTGGCCCAAGCTTGGAGTTAGTTAATAGTAACGGTAGCCCTATTGAGCATAGTGATGCCATTAAGGCGACGAGCGAACTCCTAAAAGCAGGGGAAATTTTGGCTATTCGGGGGCTGGGTGGATTTCACCTTGCCTGCAATGCCACCGGCGAGAAAGCGATAAATCTCCTAAGGACAAGAAAAAGACGGCTGTTTAAACCCTTAGCTGTTATGATGAGCACTTTGGAGGATATTGAAAGGCACTGCTTGGTATCTGTTAAAGAGAGAAAGCTCCTTCAATCCCCGCAATGCCCGATTGTGCTGTTGAGGTGGAAACATAACTCATCTAACATCTCTCCAGCAGTAGCCCCAAACCTAAACTACCTCGGGGTTATGCTTCCCTATACCCCTTTGCATCACCTTTTACTAAGGGAGACCGGTATTCCTCTGGTCATGACCAGCGGCAACCTTAGTGAGGAACCTATTGCCAAAGATAATGATGAGGCTCTAATAAGACTTAGCGGAATTGCTGATTACTTCCTGTTTCACAATCGGGATATTTTTGCCCGATATGATGATAGCGTATATATGGTAGAGGGTGCGCCTCAAGCGATAAGACGGGCGCGGGGTTATGCTCCGTACCCTACTTTTCTTCCTTTCAAGTCAAAGGAAATCCTTGCCTGCGGGGCAGAGCTAAAGAACACATTTTGTCTCACCAAGGATGAGCATGCCTTCTTGAGTCAGCATATTGGCGATATGGAGAATGAGGAAACTTTAGAGCACTTTGAAAATACTATTGAACTCTACAAAAAGCTATTTCGTATTGAACCTGAAATTATAGCTTATGATATGCACCCGGAATACCTTTCCACAAAATTTGCCCTTAATTTTGGCTCGGAGCAAGGTCTAAATCTTATCCCAATACAACACCATCATGCCCATATTGTAAGTTGTCTTGTTGAGAATGAGGTTGAAGGACCTGTTATCGGCGTAGTATTTGATGGTACAGGATACGGCACCGATGGCACCATCTGGGGAGGGGAATTTCTAACCGCTGATTGGCGCAGCTTTCAAAGGGTAGGGCATCTGGAATATGTACCTCTGCCCGGAGGTGAGGCGGCAATAAGGAAGCCCTATCGTATGGCATTGGGCTATCTCTATACTCTGTTGGGAGAAGACTTCTCTTTAGAAGGTCTTCCCCTTAGCCAAGTCGAGCCGGTTGAGCTTGAGCTAATAAAACAACAGCTAAAGCGAGGAATAAACTCTCCTTTAACCTCAAGTGCCGGGCGGCTTTTTGATGCCGTTTCTGCCTTAGCCGGAGTGAGAGAGGAAATAGACTATGAAGCCCAGGCAGCCATTGAGCTGGAGATGCTGGCTCCGAACGAAGTGGATGAGCCTGCATTAAAAGCCTATCCCTTCTCCATTATTGAGTATCAAGGAATGAGGCTGGTAAAGCTGGGAGAACTATTCAACACAGTAGTTCAAGATGTTAAAAATCAAGTCCCTATCCCCATAATATCCCTCAAATTTCATAACACCGTGGCTCAGATAATAACCAAGATGTGTAAATTGATTGCCACAGAGACCGGGATAGCTCAAGTAGCGCTAAGCGGTGGCGTTTTTCAAAATAGGCTACTGCTGAAGTTAGCCACCGCTGCTTTAGACAGAGAAGGCTTTAGTGTACTAACTCACCATCTGGTGCCCTGTAATGACGGCGGCATTTCCCTGGGGCAGGCGGTGATTGCAAATTTTACCTGAATTGAAATCTGGAGTATAGAATTATGTGTCTTGCCATCCCAGCACTGATTAAGCTCATAGAAGATAAAGAAGCCGAGGCTGAGATAGGGGGTATAACTCGGCGGATTAGCCTATGGCTCACCCCGGAAGCAAAAGTAGGCGATTATGTGCTGGTGCACACTGGCTATGCCATTAATATTCTGGATGAAGAGGAGGCTAAGGAAACTTTGAGGCTCTTACTGGAAATGGCCGAGCTGGCTGAGGAGCAAAGTTGAGGTTCATCCAGGAATTTCGGAGTTCTGAATTAGCTAAGGGGTTAATTTCCCGGATTCATCAGAAATCCAAGACCCAGGCTCGTTTCATGGAGTTCTGTGGTGGTCACACGGTAACCATTTTTAGATACGGAATCCGCCAGGTCTTACCCAAAACTCTGGAGATGCTCTCCGGACCAGGTTGCCCTGTCTGTGTTACCGCCAACGTTGACCTGGACAAGGCGATTGCTTTAGCTCAAATCCCGGATGTAATTATCACCACCTTCGGCGATATGCTCAAGGTTCCCGGCAGCCACTCTAGTTTACAGGAGGTCAACGCCAGCGGTGCCGACATCCGTATGGTATATTCCACTATGGACGCTCTTAACCTAGCCGAGGAGAATCCGACTAAGTCCGTGGTCTTCATTGGAATCGGATTTGAGACCACTGCCCCGATTATCGCTGCTTCTATCCTCCAGGCAGAGGAAAGGAGGATAAGGAATTATTATATCCTTTCCATGCATAAGCTTTGCCCTCCGGTAATCCGAGCCATCCTTGAATCGGGTGAGGTTAAACTCCACGGGCTGATATGCCCCGGGCATGTAAGTGCTATCATCGGCTCCCACCCCTGGGAATTCATCGCCCGGGATTATGGTATCTCTTGTGTAATTTCCGGTTTTGAACCCATAGATGTCCTACAATGCGTTGATATGCTGGTGGCTCAGATTGAAAGTGGTCAGTCTAAGGTTGAAATTGCCTACCGACGAGGAGTGCATCCTGAAGGCAACCAGCAGGCTCTGAAACTTATGAAACAGGTATTTGAACCTTGCCCCGCTCAATGGCGGGGGATAGGAGAAGTCCCCGATAGCAGCTTGAAGCTGAAAAAGGAATACCAGCACTTTGATGCTGAGCTTGCCTTTGATATCGACCCCGGACCTACTTACGAACCTGTGGGCTGCATCTGCGGCGACATCTTGCGGGGGGTTAAAACGCCTCTTGATTGTTCACTCTTCGGTAAAGACTGCACGCCGCAATATCCTATTGGACCGTGCATGGTCTCTTCCGAAGGTAGTTGTTCTGCTTATTACCTCTATGGAGAAGGTTTTGAAGGATAAAATCATGCTAGCCCACGGCAGTGGAGGGAAACTAGCCCATGAGCTGGTAGAAAGCAGCTTCCTTAAAGCTCTGGCTAATCCCCTTTTAGCCAAGTTGGATGATTCAGCCGTTTTTAACTTCAGCGGAAGGCTGGCTTTTACTACTGATAGCTATGTGGTGAGTCCTATCTTCTTCCCCGGTGGAGATATAGGGAAGCTGGCTGTTTGTGGGACAGTGAATGACCTGGCTATGTCCGGGGCTAAACCACTTTATTTAAGCCTTTCTTTTATCATTGAGGAAGGGCTTCCCCAAGGGGAGCTGAGCCAGGTCGTAGATTCTATCCAGAAGGCAGCTCAAGAAGCCGGAGTGGAAATTGTCACCGGGGACACCAAGGTGGTACACCGAGGCAGTGCCGATAAGCTGTTTATCAATACTGCCGGTGTCGGCATAATACCGGAAGGAGTCGATATTTCTGGCAATAATGCCAGATCGGGAGATAAGGTGATTCTAAGTGGCGCTATAGGTGACCATGGAATAGCTGTGCTTAGCCGACGGGAGGGGTTGAGCTTTTCCACACAACTTGAGAGTGATTGCGCTCCACTGGGGGGGCTAGTCGCTGACATGTTAGCCGCCAGCTCAAATATCCATTCCCTGCGAGACCCTACCAGAGGGGGACTGGCTACTACCTTAAATGAACTGGCAAAGCAATCCAGGGTAAGCATAAGAATTGAGGAGGAAAAGGTCTTGGTACGAGACGAGGTCCTTGCCGCTTGCGAAATGTTGGGTTTTGACCCTCTCTATGTAGCCAATGAGGGTAAGCTGGTGGCTATAGTTCCACCCGAGGATACCGATAAGGTGCTCAAAGTAATGCGGGAAAATCATTACGGGAAGGAGGCTGCCATCATCGGTGAGGTGAGAGCAGAACATCCCGGTCGGGTGGTAATGAAAACCTGTCTGGGGTCTTCTCGAATAATCGACATGTTAGTTGGAGACATACTGCCCAGGATTTGTTAAAATGCACGAACTTGCCATTACCAAAAGCATGCTTGACCTCGTCCTGGGACAAGCCGAAAAGGCTGAAGCCAAGGAAGTGGGACAAATCAACCTGGTTATCGGGGAGATGTGCGGGGTTGTTGATGAGTGCGTTCAGTTCTACTTTAATTTCCTCAGTCAGGGAACCATCGCTGAGGGGGCTGCCCTTTCCTTCACAATGGTCCCTACAATGGCCCGGTGCCGGGTCTGCGATAAGCCCTTTGAACTTAAAGAATTTGACTGGACTTGCCCTTATTGTCAAGGTGACAAGATAGAGATTATAGCTGGTAAAGAGCTATTTGTAGAAAGTATTGAGGTGAAATAAGATAAGGTAATAATCCAGATACCTCTTTATCACCCTGAGCAAAGCTAAGAGTCTAAATGCTGCAGAGATTCTTCGCTACGCTCAGAATGACAGAAAACAAAGAATTAGAGGGGGAACTGTTACAAATGGAAATAAAAGTTCTTAAAGACATTCTCGATGCTAATGAACAGATAGCGGAGAGGAACCGGCAGTTACTTGATAGTAACAGTGTATTTGCTGTGAATCTGATGTCCACACCGGGCGCCGGCAAAACCAGCCTAATTTTGCAAACGCTAAAGGAATTGAAGGGGGAAACTAAAATTGGTGTTATCGAAGGTGATGTGAGTTCAAGCCTGGATGCTGAGGTAATAGGCAAAGAGGGTGTGCCGGTAATCCAGATAAATACCGGCGGAGAGTGCCACCTTGATGCTAATATGCTTTCCAGTGCCCTTAATGCCTTGCCTTTACAGGATATCGGACTACTCTTAATTGAAAATGTGGGCAATTTGGTCTGCCCTGCGGAGTTTGCTCTCGGTGAGAACAAGAAAGTTTTAATTTCAAGCATTCCCGAAGGGGATGATAAGCCATTTAAGTATCCTTTAATGTTCCATACAGTAGATGCTGTGTTAATAAACAAAATCGACCTCCTACCGTATCTCAAGTTTGATACCGCGGTCTTTTCCCAGGTAATCAAGGGGATAAACGAAAAGGTAGAAATTTTCCAAATCTCTTGTGCTACAGGTCAAGGAATTGAACAATGGGTCTCCTGGCTTCAAAGCCAGATGAACCAGAGATATGGTGGGTAGTAGAGGACTTGAACCTCTGACCTCCTGTGTGTAAAGACTATCCCAAAGCTCATTGTTCACAACTTTGTGAACACCAGGGATTGACTGGAGCTTCCCCATAAGCTCTGGCGGACACTTCCTTTGACCACTTAGAATCATGCTCAAATAGCTCTTACTAATACCCAACTCTTTAGCTATCTGACTCTGTTTTAGCTTCTTCATTTTTATCCTCCTTGATAGATATAAATGTCTGTGCCTGGACAGCATTACATTTTACATTAATTCCACATGATAATAGCATGCCTAACCTAGTTTCCGTTTAGTCTTCGGTTTCCTTCTCCTCTTATAGCTCAAGTCCAACACTACCCAATCCCTGGCTAACTTCACTCCTTTGATTTTACCTTGAGCTAGTAGATGAGATTACTGGACTATAATTATAGTTATAGTATATTTGCGCTGGTTTCACTACACTGATTCCTTTATCTAGATTTTCTATTCTACTCTATTAGTATCTCCTGTTTATCATTCTGCTCTGTTTGTCATTCTAGTCTATAAAACTATACTACTCTGATATTCTAGTCTAGTTATATTCTATCATTTTTATACTGAAATGTAAATAGGGTAATACTACTTATTATAGTCTGAAACCTTAGAAAATAGACTGAAATATAGGTTAAATAGTCTGTAAAATAAGGCAAATAGATTCTTAAAACACTTGACAATACTGACAGGGTGTGATACCTTCCTTAAGTAAGGGAGGGCGTATGGATAAAGAGACTCAGGAAGTTATAGCTAGGGCTGAGCTACCAAAGTTATTTAGGGACATTCGCAAGGCACTAGGCTTGTCCCAAGAGATGATGGGCAAGCTATCGGGGATTAGTAGGGTACAGATTAGCTATTATGAGACGGCTGACACCGTGCCCACTATGGCAACCTTCAATAAGTGGTTATCGGCAGCTACTGAGGAGATTAAAAGGTTAAGACAACAGGCTAAGAAATAAGGCTAGGGACTGGGAGTAGCATAATGAATGTAGTATTTACCGAAAAGACTTTGAAATGTGCTGACTGTGGACAGGAGTTCATCTTCACTGAAGGGGAACAGAGATACTTCTGGAGCAAGGGATTAGCTGAACCTAAGAGGTGTAAGCCCTGTAGGGTAATAAGGAGACGGAGCTTAGTAAGCATAATGAAGGAGGAACATAATGACTACAACAGAACAAGCTAACAACAACTCAACGGAGCAAGTTGACAATACACAGGCACAGACTCAAATTGGAGTCCACGAGTTACTTGCCATATTTAACAGGTACTTTCATATCCCTGATGAGAGAGGGTTCACCATTATTATAGCTTGTGCCGTAGCACACTGTGTCCTTGGTGAAATGCTCTGGGTAAGAATATATGGTGGTAG
>SMTZ1_10001049_pt1 | contig 27262 bp, 17 predicted proteins | sample DeeMarSWOR136_30_FD_25667 | JGI IMG/M metagenome (IMG submission 25667)
CTGTCGCCTTCACATCAAACGTGGTGCCTGTAATCACGGCTTTGCCATGTGCAGTGCTAACAACGAAGGGATCGCCATCGTGCTCAACGTGAGCGAATATCTCCCCTGAAGTCAGATTAACCATACAACCCAAGCGGCTATTTTGATCAGACTGTTCTATCGAAAGAGCAGTGTTAGCGTTCATTACCAGGCGGTGCCGGCCATTGATAACAAGAGTCTTCAATTCATCGGCGGAGGTTGAGACATTCTGGCCGACTGGAATAATCGTACTGCTATTGTCTGACAGCAGTTCAATCGTGATCGAAGGTGCTGGGGCCGCTGCAAGCTGTGGTGGAAGTTGCTTTTGGAGAGTCTTGGAATTTGATACAATTACCCATACGGAGATGCCAATTGCCACACAGGCAGCAACTGCAATAGCTTTCCACGGTATAGCACGGAATTTGACCGGCTTCTGTTGAATTTGAAGTCTGGCCGTATGGTCCTGAATATTTTGCTGGCCTTGTTCAGGTTTGCCTTGCCCGAGAGCTCTTTTCTTCCGAGATTCAAATACCGCGGCAAAGAGCGCCCTATGTTCCTCAATAAACTCTACTACCCACATGCTGCTTTCGTACTCATTGGCACAAACCGAACACGAAAGCAAATGAGCTTCAAGGTCCCGACATTGCGCAGCGTCTGGGTCCAATTCACCCATGATGTGAGGCATTGACAGTAGTTGCGCTATTTCACAATCCATGCATACTCCACTTGTAAAAACTGCTTCTACACACTAACTGTCCGAAAATCGGCGGACTGGACAAAAAAAATTTGAATTTTTTGGCCTGCTTCTATAACGACTTTACCGCAAAGGACTTAGTATAGAAAAAAATTTACTCCAGCAGCTAACACACAAGAATTAGGGAATTTCCCGCTTTTGCATTCTGCTGCGGATCCGCTGCAAAGCTCTCGTTGCCCTTTCCAGCCGTGCATAGAATGCCTTCACAGAGCATCCAGCCTTTTGGGCAGCTTCTTTTGATGAGAGTCCTTCAATGAATCTCAATTTGACGGCTTCATAAGTCTTTGGTGGCAGCTGTTGTGCCGCATCTTCGAGGATCTTCTTGAGTTGCCGCAGCGAAGTCTGCTCTGCCAGGTCTCGGTCCTGCCCAATATGCAAGCTCTCGGCAACCTCATCGATTGAGCCTATCCGAATGAGCTTGGGTTGGCTTCGTCTGGCTCGGCAATACCGGCTAATCAAGTGCCTGGCCATGCCAAAAAGGTATTTCTCAACGTCTCGGTGGCCGTTGTAATGGCCATGACTCTGACGAAGCTCAACGAAGATATCTTGTACTATGTCTTCTGCATCCGTACCTGAGTTCATCTCTGAGGCAACATAACGCCTGATGCGCGGGCCGTATTTAGCCTGCAGAGCTGCCAAGGCCTTTCCGTCTCTGTCGTATACGGCCCGTTTTAGCAAGACACAATCCTGAGTTTTTGCGGTATCGTTCGACAATTCTTGAGTCTTTTCGCTGAAAGTACTGCCCAATCATCCTCTGTAAGATGGCCTGCTGTCGCGCAGATTCTAACCATCTTCTACTCTACCAGCGAAGCGGCTGAGGCACGTGTTGATTAGGTAATTCGCCGCAGGTAGGCTGTGGGCCTTTACTTGCATCTAACACTACGGCCACACGCCGTTTAACCGCTTTCCAAAAGAGCGGTTAACCTAAGTCCACCTGCGCTCCAAAGGCTCGCATGGCACGTCCCGTAGGAACCTTCTCGAAAGGTATGGTGAAGATGCCTGTAAACAAGGACACCCCGCAAAAGGCTCAAGACAGGTCATTAATGAAAGTAGATGCACAAGATGTTACACATAGGGTCCATCAATTAGGGATGGGTTGTCTTTCGGAGAAAACCAAATAGTGATTTGAAATAGCTCTTTATCCAGTTCCAGTGCAGGACGATGTGAACCACCATCAGAATGACAAACAGAAGTGCAAAATAGAAATGAATACTGCCCCATTCGTGGCGTGTCATTGACCAAAGGTACTTTATCTCGCCGGGACCGCGGCCTCCGCGGAAGCCGTAGCCGTGGCCGGCTGAGCCGGGCGGCAGAATGTACTTCATAATAAAGCCGGTATAAACCAAACCCAGAAGATCAACAAAGCTAATCAAATCTACAACGAAATTCACCGTACCGCGTTTCATCAGACGACCTTTTTCAAAAGATGCTCTCAAAGACCTTGCTGCCCCTGCACAATATCAGATACAGAATCTTCGCACCACTTTTGCCGTATGTCAACCCTGTTAGAAATTTTCCTTTTTCGTGTCATATTGTTGCCTCGTCATGGAATTTATAACGGGGTAAAGCAGAAGTCTGAAAAATGGCTGGTTTAGTGCAAAGGTAGTGAAATTGATTTTGTCTTGAGCGAATCCCGCCAGGGCCACGTCTGGCCACTTTCCTATTGATTATCGATTGTTTAACCTTAAAATACCGCGCGGAATGTGAGTTCGTCTTTGGCCGGGCTTAATGAGAGCAGATGTAGAACGTCACATGTGTATTTTTATGGAGATGAAAATATGACGGCCTTTACAGTAACAACGATAGGCTCAGATAATGGGCTGCCGAATATTCTCAAATATGAGCTTATCAAGGGAAATGAGATTTGGCGGTTTGCGGCCCTTCTGCTGGTGATCCTTGTGGCACTGACTGTTGGGCGAACCGTGCAGTTCGTAGTCAACAGCTACGCTGTACGATTGGCGGCAAAAAAGGGCGACAACGTACTGACTCTATTGCTCAAGGCTCTATCAAAGCCGATATATGTGTCAATATTTGCGGCCGGCATTTATTTCGCTAAAGTTCCATTATTTTTTGACGATGAGGCGGGGATACGAACTGCTCTCGGTAGCGGATGGACGACAATTGCTCGAGTGATAGGAGCCATTGCGTTGGCCTACACCCTTTATCGGTTAGTTGACGTCATTGAATACTATCTAAACCGCCTTGTCGGAAAAACCGACACTAGGCTTGACGATATGCTGGTTCCTATCGTACGTAAGACTCTGCGAATAACCATAGCGATTATTGCGGTTCTTCTTATTAGCGAGAATATCCTGGGGACGAATGTCAAATCTCTTCTGCTCAGTGCCGGCGTGGGCGGCATCGCGATTGCTCTGGCAGCCAAAGAGACGATAGCTAATTTCTTCGGCTCTATTACCATCTTCACGGATCGGCCATTCCAGATGGGTGAAACCATCAAGATCGGCGACCATAGAGGCCCGGTCGAGGAAGTGGGCTTTAGAAGCACGCGGGTGCGGACATTGGAAGGCCATCTTGTAACGGTACCCAACAGCGTGATCGCAAATTCGATGGTGGAGAACATAGGCAGGCGTCCCTATATTCGTAGGACGTCCAACATCACCATAACTTACGATTCAGGCCACACCAAAGCCAAAAGGGCCGTCGAGATTATAAAGGAGATCTTAGCCGATGTGCCGGAGGTGAATGCCGATCCTGACAGACCGGCCAGGGTTTACTTTAACGAGTTTAACGACTCCTCACTCAACATCTATATGAGTTACTGGGTCAAGCCGCCCGACTACTGGCTGTACCAGGAGGTCAACGAGCGAGTTAACCTGGAAATGATGAAGCGCTTCGAAGCCGAGCAAATCGAATTCGCCTTCCCCACTCAGACGCTCTATGTAAAGAAGGAATAGAACGTCATCTTGCTGTCACGGATCCCGCGTGGGCAAACAATTGGCTTATTCTGGCGGTTGCTCCATCGATTGGTTAGTTGCCTGCGTCCTTTCCGGGAACAACAGTAATCCATTTGTTGTCGTCAGATACATCGTCGCATGTGCCAAGTCTCTTGCCTTCACATGAATAATGCCAAAGCTTTGTCCTATCAGCGATCCAAACAGAACCATCCACTGGGTCAAGGTCAATCGAGTGGCCACCGCGTTTGATCTGCAACAGGAGCTTGCCCTGCGGGGAGTATTTGTATGTCCTTGGACCAACATACTTGTATGTTCTTCGCCAAGCTGGAGGCCATTGGCGAAATGAAAGCCTCTTTTTAATACGAAGACATATTCCAGTGACCCAAACACTGCAGTCGGGCTGATTAACACGTACACACAGTGGTGACAGATCATTTAGCGGAACGGTCTGCAATACCTGCCCCTGAGATGAGATCTTTAGGAGTCTATTCTGACTTCCCGTATGATCTATATGCTCACGTTCAGCCACCCAGATTGATCCATCAGGATTGATGGCCACAGAAACAGCACACCATGTAATGCAATCAATTGTCCTTACAGCTTGGAGGTTCATGTCACATTTCTTTATGTCCCCACCCACTGACCAGAGGACCTTCGCATTTGGATCAACGACAATATCGTATCCGGTGATCACTGCTGACTGCTTGGTGATATTTCCTCTGCTGTCAATAGCAAGAATGCCATTACCGTATATTCTACCATCTGAAGTTAATGCATATGTAACACCTTGGTCAATAGCAGCACAAATAAACTCCCCCGGCAAAGACCATATTTCATTTCCAGTCAAGAGATCATAGGCAGTGATCTTTTTTGCTACGTTCTCGCACACTACAAAGAAACGACCATCTCTGGATACTGAAATGGCTCTGTTGCCGCCGACGTTCTGGCAAATGTTCAGACCACCAATTTTATTGATGACTTCGCCCTTTGAATTTAGGAACAAGACTCCATCGTTGAATGGCGGTACTTTATAGTCACTATCGCAGTTGTCGAGTACTAAGATATGAGGTGGCTGCGGTAAGGGAGTGGGTGTCTCTGTTTGAGCCACAACAGAAAGCGAAGCAAACAGTACAAATGACACTCCAATCCCTGCAAGAGGACATATCTTGGATTCATGATGTATCATATGTTGTGGCATAGTTGTGAGGTACTGCTCGCAACTGACTATGCTTACATCGTTTCCGTATAATATGCCAACAATCTCATCGTTCAAAGCGAGTCTGCCGAAGTGGCCGCAGTTCACTCTACGCCCATCGGCCATCCGCGTGTCTCTCCGGTCACGCACACGCAAGCCGATATCTTCAATTCGGAGGAGAACCTATCGCTGCTTCTGAGCATAAACCGGTACCAAATGTGCAGCCGATTGTCAAGCCCGAGACTGCTGGCATCCTGGAGATTTGTACGGATTTGCGCCAAAACTTCTTGACCAAATCCTAAAAATTCCCGATAATTACGTTGCCGTCGCGGATGTGGCGGAATTGGCAGACGCGCAGGCTTCAGGTGCCTGTGCCCTTCGGGGCGTGGAGGTTCGACTCCTCTCATCCGCATTACGCCCTCAACGAGTCCAACCAATTCCTTCTTGAAGAAACAGGCGACTGTCGATGTCGCACCTTTGCCTTTTCACAGCAAGACTGTCACATCATATGTCAGTCCAATAGGCGGTACAAAGCTGCGTTATGCCTGTTTTCGCGCAGTCGATCAAATCAAAGTCTATCATGCAGTCGTACCCCGCTGATTCATCATGAAATCTGAACCGAAGTTTCGGATCACAATCATCTTTGTCCACGCAATCACCGTGTATGCACCTGTGCCCTACAAGAAGCCAATCCGGGCACTTGAGCTCATTCTGGGGGGTCAACTTGCTGACCTGGTATCGGCACTTCTTTCCAGAAGACTCCGCACAAGGCTCCGGCACCTCCTCAAGCCACTTGTTTGCCATGGCACTCATATCACTGAAGTTAACGATGCCATCACTATTGATATCGCCAAACTCACATGCCGAACAGGTCAATTCCAGCTCCAGGGTTGGTGCGTAAGCACCGTCCTCGTATTCCTTGGTAGAAAACTGAATTATATCATAGGGCGAGGCAATCATCAGCGTCACCATTCCATTTGTGTCGCTCTGGATGAACTCTGCACCGGCTGAACCTAAGTCCAGGCTTGTCCAGTCAGGCCCTGCACCTGCCAGCTCGGTGGCTGTATCGAACTCGATGATGTCCCTCATCGCCGTCTCGGGTGCCCAATAGCCCTCCTCACATATATCCGGCGAGCAGGTCGGCGACCCATCAGCGCAGGCTTCGTAGCTGGCGTTACCGGGCGCGTTGTTGAACGTTATGCCCGGTACCACTTCCCAGTCTCCTGTTCCTTCCAGCCAGTCTTCACCGAGGCGTTCGTAACCGTTGTCATCCGTGTACGGCCCGACACCATCCCTAAGACCGTAGACCGCGATCTGCGGGTAATGATAGAAACCGCCCCATCCATCGCTCAGGCTGAAGACCTCAGATCCCCCTGTCGAACCGTAAAGATGCAGCCGCACGCCGCTTACCAAGCTAAGGTCCTGCTCGGGAAGCTTGAAACGCAAATATACAGCGTCTTCCCAGAGAAACGTCCACATGTGCTCGGACCCACCGAAATTTAGGTCCGCAGAATTCCATCCCCAATAATGTCCGCAACTGTCCTCGGCCGAGATCATGGCATCGGCATCCGCAGGAACGAGGATGCAGGAAGCCTTCTTTACTTCTACCCATTTTGCCGTTACGCCGACCGTGAAGTAGTTCTGGTCCACTACTGTAACCGGCTGATCCCAGGCAGCCGCCTTGCCGATTGAGTCGGCAAGTATTTTAAGGAACTTCTTGCCGTCTTTGCCGCGTCCGACACTACAGCCCTGGAAGGTGATGTGATTGACGTAATCGTCAACCTTCTTTTGGAATTCTTCTACTGAATCTAAATCTATCCGTCCTTCAGGAGGCTGACCATCCTTACCGGCTCCGGTAGTGATAATACCATCGGTTCCGTGTCCATCAATCTCAACGTGAATTTTCCTGCCCAGCGCTTGCGATTTTGCCTTGATTTTGTCAACCACATCTTGTCTTGAATTCACCCGTTCCACCTCCTTGCCGCCCTTCTCCCATATCTTGGCAGAATTATCAAGCGTCGAATCTGATTTCTCCACCAGGAAAAGGTCAGCATCGGGCAGGGGGTCAAGTTTTTTTGTCGGACCGCTCTTATCCTTCTTTTTGTTTAACTCTTTAAATCCAGACTCGGCGAAAACGGCATAAATATACTCAAAGCCGCCTTCGTAGATTACCCTAACGTGATACAAGCCGGGCGTGTTGAACGTGACTGTAAGATCCCCGCCGGTCAGGTCTGCAGAGTAATCAACATTAGGCGTCTGATAGTAGTCGGCCTGGCTAAAAGGATAGCCCTCCGGATATTCACCCGGCTTGAGAACAGGCAATATATCCGCGTCGGTCACAGCGTCTGGATCTCCCTCCCAAAAGAAACCGTCCTGTACTGTCAGGTCCGGCAGTTCGAGCCGGGTATAATAGTCGGGAGCTATGCTGCCCGGATCAAAGTAAAGCTCGGCGTCGGTTAATAAGGCAGCCTGTGCGGAACCTGACAGCAAAGCTAAAAATATGACACAAATCGCCTTCTTTGACATGACACTTCCTCCTGACAAAAGGTCTGCATTTTTCAGTTTGCGCTGTAAGAGCAAATCACGGCTTCCACGGGAGAAACATTAACAGAACCGGAGAAGCCCTGTCGGCACTCCATCCGTAAGAGTTAAATCATGCAATATCACTATACAGTAAACAGACGCAATTGTCCAGCAAATTATAGGACTTTTTTGCATTTGTCCCTGATTTGCCCCAAAACCACCCCTCTTAGCCCGTGGAGGTTCGACTCCTCTCATCCGCAATAAGCTCGTATCTCGCACTGCGTATATCGTATCGCGTATGTTTGCCACAATACGTGGGCCGCTCGAGGCCAGCCACTATTGAGGTCTTGGACAATCGCCCGCAAGACCCGAATCCTGCTTCGTCCAATTCGCAATCAGAATCGCCAAGTCGTTGGTCATTACCCGATACTTCTGGAAGCCCTGCGCCTTGTGGTCGATGTCGGCACAAGGATCGAGCGTCGGATCATCAATCTTCTTCTGCCAGTTAGCTGCGATGATGCTCAAATCGTTGGTCATTACCCGATACTTCTGGAAGCCCTGGGTTCTGCCATCGGCGTCACCGTCGCACTGATATGGCCAGCACCAACAATAAGGCCGACCCAGAGCTACCCAATCCGGGTACGTAGTGTACGTGCAGGGGAAGCAATCGGTAAATAGGATGAACGACATATCCTCGCTCATCTCGGTCTGGTCACGCAGCTCTTCCCACTTCCACGCGTGGTGCGTGCCAGCGGTGTCTACATGCCCGGCCACAGCGTCATCGTTCCTCTTCATGGCTGCCAGCGCTTTGACTTCCTCCTCGCTGAGCACATGGTTGAAGACGCGGACATCATCGATTAGCCCATTGAAGTATTCGTCATCTTCCCACCCGCGAACCCCTATCGTCAGTTTCATGGCCTTTGCGGAATTAAAGCCCATAGCATGGGTCTTTGAACTATCAAAATTCCCATTAATGTACAGGCTCATCTGCTTGCTCGTTGAATCAAAAGTAGCGGTCAGCGAGTACCATTTGTCAGGATCAAGCGTCTGGTCGGAATTCTTTGTATCCCGTCCAACCCTGAAGTGGAATTTTCCTTGATTGCTTAGCCAGAGACCAAATCGATTGTCATCCGAGCCGTCGCGGTCATATTCTAAAACCGTTCTCCAACCATCGGTAACTTCTCGTGCATTTATCCAGACCGATACAGAGAAAGAATTCGGGGCAAAATCCAATCCCGTGGTCGTATCCGCAGTCTTGACATAATCGCCGTCACCGTCGAAGTCCAATGCTCCACACACGGTCCCGCAGCAGGCTTGCCAGGTTGGGTCGCCGACGAGGGTTCCATGATTGTTGTTGCTGGAGCTGTCACTGGCCATGCCCCCGCTAGTCTCGTCAAACTTCAAATGCGCCACCTCCGTTAGGCCTGGAGGCTCCCAACCCTGGCATTGATGGTTCGTCCAGCCCCACGGATAGGTAGCAGCGGATGGGTGCTTGTAAACCGCCATTACACTGAACCAGTACACTCCATTAGCATCGCGTTGGCAGAACCATTTATCTTCTGGCAGGCGCACCGAATAACGAAAGACCGACTCGCTCGCTTCTCCGTGCGGGTGCTTGTCATAGCCAACGAGTACCTCATCGTAGTCATACGCCTGGTACTCCCAGATCATTTCGCCGGGATGGCTAAACGGATTGTCAGCAGTTGCCGGCACGTTTGTCCAAATGCTCAGCCGGAAGTAGTCTGGCGGCTTTGGCAGCTCCATAAATGGGCCATGACATGGCTTGAAGTAATAGCCAAGATAGGAGCCCCACCATACGGCAGCCGTCACCGGTGTTTGCCGCTCACACTTCCAATCGTCAGCTACGCAACGCAGGACGGCGACCGTGCCGTCTGGCTCTTCCGTGGCCATGGATTTCTCGTCTTCATAGTGCGCCCATTGGCGGATACCCGTGTAGGGCTGCTCCCACTTGATGTAGTTCGGGTCTGTGTCAAGCTCAAAGGCCACATCGAAGCTTTCACCATACAGAGGGTCTTCAATTGGCTCCCAAACACACGTGAGGATTGGAATAGGATGCTCACCGGGTCCAGCTGGCGGATCGTAGTCTACCATTCGCCACTCTCTGCGAACAGCGTCGTCCATCCAGTGCCATGGTCGAGTCTTCCAACCCCAGGGATACACAACATCGACGCCTTTGGCGTAGATGGCTTGGATGCTCAGCCAGAAGACACTATCCTCAGTTACATCGTTGAAATCACCCTGCCAGAAGTACTCATTCGGCTCGAGGTACAAAGTATATTGGTAGCAAACATCATTAGGATGGTAGCCATGGTAGGCATCGCTACCAACCTCTTCCACCTCAACATCATTAGCGTCCGCTTCAACCTGCCACAACAATTCTCCTGGCTGACTGTAGTTGTTAGGGTCACCTGCGGGTTTAGCAGGGACGTTGGACCAGAATCCTATTCGCCAGCCGGTCGGCAGAACCGGCGGCACTATTCCTAGCCGCTCCCATTCGAAATGCGAACCCCACCAGTGAATTGAAGTTATTGGCATCGTGCCCAGACAGCGGAAATCGTCCGCAACCTGGGGCGGACACAATGGAATAACACCATCCGGTTGTTGGATCCAGGACTGCTCATCCCAACCAGAATATACAGGTGGCTCTATATTGCACGGATCGGGTTCAATCTCGATTGGCGGCTGAGACCATTTTACGTGCTTAACCGGTGGTTTGGCCGGGCGAGGCCCGATCCTCACCAGATAATCTTCTACCTCGCCATCCGGTGCCAGGCCACGATATGACAGCCCTCCCCCCTTGCTGAATCGGAAACGAGCGTATGTGCTTATGTTTGGCGTGGCCGTAGCCGGTACCAGGAAACTAAGTCCGTTAACGCCTCCTCCCGTCAGGGGCACGGAGCCAAAAACCTCGTCGCCAGCTTGTGCCCAACTGCCGTCGCCGTTGAAATCAATCCAGGCGTCTAACAATCCGCCGACGCTCGGTGTCACATCGACCCACGCCTGCTGTCCAGGTATCAGTGGGCTGGTGAAAAAGACTCCATCCTCGTCATCGTTGCCGTCATTATCATCGCCCGCGGCGGCTGCATCGGGTTGGCCATTTGCCTCAGGATCCACGCTGTTGCCCAGGAACATGCCCGGGACGATAACATGTCTGGCGCCGTCGCTGGCCTGCAGTGTCGGATAGGTCGGATCCGGTGCGTCCCCAAAGTCAAGTTTCTTGGTGACTATCCTGGTCAATCGGGCAGCGTTGTTGCACCAGTCAACGACTATCACGTGAAGGGTATACAAGTTATGTGTACAGGGAATCGGAATATCACGCGGGTCTGGGTCGGGCCCAGGCTTCTTGGGCGCATCATCGGGTGCACCGCCATTGGGGTCTTTTTCAGGGGGACAGATAATAATTGGCCTTTCCAGGGTTCCACGATTGCCCGATGTACTGTCGAATTTGTCCAATTTGCCTGAAGATGGGTCGAGTTCCCCGTATTGGTATTCACCCGTCCAGGGGTCCATGAAATCAATTTTAATCTTGCCGTTCGGCAAGGGTCGGTTGACGATGGAGTTCAGTGTCATTCTGTGTCTTGTACACTTGGGCCAATGAATTCCAAGAAGGACGTCCTGGCTGCGCTCAAATTGGCCGCGCAACCATTCCCACGTCCACTCGGAACGTCTGAGAGGTCCGCGAACGGTATACTTACGGCCGCTCTTTTCACCAATCCAACGACGAAGAGCATTAGCCAGATCAGAAGGAGATGTACCTTTTCCTCCCTGATTTGTTTTTGCACGTTTTGCTAACTCATCGACCAAATCATCTGCACTAAGCCCGCCGCAGATGTTAGGATCACCTTTCTTTTCAAAATACTTCAGGCAGGCAGCGGCTGCTGTGGGCGCACAGTGATATTTTCCGCCATCCTTGCGACCGTCCTTTTTTTGCTTAACTTTAGGAATTCCCTTGTTGTATTCTTCAGGTTTTGGTTCGACCCAAGCGACAGCATAAGCTATATCAGCTAAGATAGGGTCAACATCTACCGTTAGGATATCGTCTTCTACAAATTGCCAGTCTTCCACATTCAAAGATACCGAGTCGGGAGGAGTTGGATCGTACTTCACTTCCTTGAATACATCTAAGAAAGATTCCAGCCCATAAAAAGCTTCTGCCCTGAATGATACCAGCTCGCACACTTCAGTGGGTATCTCGCCAGGAAGCAGATAACCGCTCCAGCCATCCCCGGGGTCGGGATTTGGGGCGCCGTTTGTGTCTTCTGGTGCTTCAAACCCATCAACGTCTGTGTAGAAGAGTTCCCAGGGGCCATCATTAATAGAGTAGTAGAAATTTACTCGATGGATAAGCTCGCAAGGATCGAAGACATGAAGCTGGACATGTGTTTCTTCATGTGCTGAGATCCAATTGTGCCAGGGCTCAGGATTCAGCCAGTCACCTACTCGCAGGAACGGCTCGGTAGGCGGCTGTAGGCAAGTGGTCGTGAAGTCCCAGACATTGCCTTTGTGCACCAGGATAGACTCGCACATCGGGCCCAAGCACTCGAGTTCATCGGTCCGCCAGAAGTAATTAGTGCAGAATTCAAGACTTATGGGTTCATAGCTATTAGCATCAAGAGGCTGCTGGCCTTTGTATTCGGGCGAGCCTGGATTGGCGTTGGCCACAGCGTCTCTATCAGTGCCGAAGTACACATGGTGCCAAGTTGCATTCTCTCCCGCTGTCCAGGTAAGCACCACATCTGTGGGCACATCTGTGGCACCATCGGCCGGACTGGGGTTCGTTGCCTTCGACTCGCCCTCTTTCGGGACACATTCGTGCACGATCACTCCGTCTAAAATCATAAAGTTCTCGCCTCGGACATCAATGGAGACCCATTCCGGATTGTAGTCGGAGATTTCAAACTCTTCGGAAATAGAGATAGTGTCACTGCCGACCCCAGAAAAGTCCTCCTCGAAGAAAGTGTGACGCCCGATCAACAGCTCTTCGTGATCGGGACTGGGGACATCAATGGGCAACGGAGGCCGGCCGTGACCCGGTGGCACAAGGTCGGTGCTCCAGTTGTACGCGATTTTCGCAGAAGCCGGCCGCATAGCATGCCAACGCTTGACGGTCATAGAAACCTGGATCACTTTCTTGCGATCGGGATCGAAAGGGCTATTGTAAAACCACTGGTTGTACCAGCCCGTGTTGGGGTAGTAGTACCATTCACCGTCGTTGTAACCGCTGCCCTCACCATAAGCAAGGTGGCCAGCTTCATCAATCACAACTCCGTACTGATCTTCCACAGCCTGTGCGGAACCTGCTAACACCAACACCGCAAATAGCGTGAGCAGACATTCAAATCTCACTTTCAGCGCTTTCATAATCAAATCCTCCACAAACAAGCATTCTTTCCAAAGCAAGAATCCTTACCTGTTTCAGCTTCTCCTGTGGCACAAGTCTTATGCAGAATCAAAGGTGTTCTCTCGTTGGTTTACTCCCTACAGTACGTGGCAAAGTATAGGTTTGAGACACAAATGTCAAGTAAATTATAGGACTTTTCGAATTTTTTTGATTTGGGTCCAAATAGGCCTTTGTGGCTTGGTATCTACCAATTACCCAGCTATTTAACGAAAAGTGTGCCGACAGGCCGATAAATAATTTGGTCGTTGGTATTTAGCTTTTACTGTTTGGCCAGAGAATCGCGGATAGTCAATCGTGGTATGAGCCACGAGCTACGGGCCACTGATTATGCTGAAGATTTTCCAAGACTTCGAACAGATTGCGGTGAATCTCAGGCCCATAGTGCTAATTGCGCCGGGCTTGGCAGCGATTGTTGTCGGGCTATTTGTCTGGCTCGGCGGATTGGGGCTTAGAAGGCCTTTGGTTGGGCTCGTAGGCGCAATTATTGGCGGTATTGGCGGGTTTCTCCTGATTGGCCGCAACACTCTCTACGCAGCGGCTTCTGCAGTCATCACTGCACTGGTCGCAGCAATATTGCAGAGAGTAGTTATCGCATTAGTGGCCGCCGGTTTAGCGGCCGTTGTCGCCTTTGCCATCGTGGCCAGGCCGTATGTCGAAACAGCAGATGCGGCAGTCCCGGCAAGTGTGGGCAGAACATCAGAGCAGACCGTCAGCGTCCGCGAAAGCATGGAGACGGTCAAGGCGTACGCAGTCAGATTGAACAAGAAAATAAGAAAGACCTGCTCGCTAATGCCGGCGTACCGCTGGGCAATAATAGCGTTGTTAGCACTGATTTCTATCGTGGCCGGATTTTGGCTTTGGCGATTGGCGTCAGCTTTGTGCTGCGCGGTTGTAGGGGCGACCCTTATCTTTGCCGGCATGATTTTTTTGCTGTCCTACAAAGGCTCGGCCCCCATCAGCAAAATCTGCTATAAGCCTTCGTTCTACGGCGCGGTCTTTTTGGCCATGACAGCTTTTGGCACCGCCGGGCAGTTACTACTCTGTCGACGCGCAGAGAGAAAAGCGACGAAGAAAAAGCGAGCAGACAAGGGCAACGAGCCGCCTGGTCAAACAAGGATAAGCTGGCGAACATCATAAACTGAATTGATAATATGTGGCAGAATACATGCCGACCAATAACAAAAACCAAAGCATATCAAGGAGAAGACAATGAGCTGTGTGACTATCCTTGCACAGGTAACCGCAGTGGCGGCCTTAGCCGCAGAAGATGAAACTGTCCCGATAGATGTGATTTGGGGCCAAATTACTTCGCTCGGCTTGATAGAGGCGGTGACGTTCATAGCCTTTGGAACGGTCTGTCTTTTCTACGGCTGGCGCGTTTTCAAAATATTGGTGACAATATGCTTTGGCTTGCTTGGACTGTTCATCGCCGTGTGGGCAAATAAATATATTGAAGGCGAGGTCATCTGGGTTGCTCTTGCATCCGTGGCGCTTTTTGCGGTTATGTCCATACCCTTGATGCGGTACGGGGTCAGCGCCTTAGGCGCAGCAGCAGGGGGGATACTCACGGGTGGCGGCTGGCTCGCGGCGGGACTGCCTGAAGGGTACATCTGGGCCGGTGCGCTCGTTGGAATCATCGCCGGCGCCATGATCTCTTTTATTGTCTTTAAGATTGCGGTAATGCTATTCACCAGCCTGGGCGGCAGCGGCCTTATGGTCACAGGAATTCTGGCCGTAATATACCAGTATATGGGGGCAGCGAAGAGACTGGAGAGTTTTGTATTTGATCACAAGTGGTTTCTGCCCGCGATGCTGCTGGTACCGATGGTAGTAGGAATGATCCTCCAAAATAGACTCATCAAGGGTGCCCAAGACTGGACCGTCTGAGGCCCCATCCTTTCAGCCATAATTGCTACATGCCGGCGCAATTGCCGTTAACCTCGCCGGCACTATCTTTGCCGAGATGCAGAGTCTCCTTCTACGGCAAAAACTTCTGGCAAAAACACGATTGATTTGATACAATTTACGCCAGGTCAGATATTTTGTGGTCCATTACCGGAAGGAGAAAAATGAACGCGAGATTCAGTACAAAGACGTATCTTGTAATATCAGTGTTTTTGCTGGTGATAGTGTCTCCAACTGCCGCGGCAAAAATCATCTACGTTGACGCCGATGCCAACGGTTTGAATGATGGCTCGTCCTGGGCAGATGCGTACAACTACCTGCAGGATGCTCTGATGATAGCTTCAGCCGGAGACGAAGTCATGGTCGCCCAAGGAGTCTACAAGCCCGACCAGTTCATCCTGAGCGAAAGGCCAAATCTGGGCCGAAAAGAAACCTTCCAGCTAAGAAATGGAGTGGCTATTCGAGGCGGATACGCCGGCTTGGGTGAACCGGACCCTAATGCACGAGATCCTGAGCTGTACAAAGCCATCCTTAGTGGCGACCTGGATGGTAATGATGTGAGCCTCGCCAGTTTTGAATGGCAGGCTCTTTATGATTTTGCCAGGCACCCAAGCCGGAATGACAACTGCTACACAGTCATAACAGGCAGCGGGACAGACAACACCGCCATCCTCGATGGTTTTACAATAACTGCTGGCCACGCCAATAATGCAGGTGCAGCCTGTGATTGTCCCCAAATCAATGGTGCGGGCATGTACAACTACTCCGGAAGCCCAACGCTGATCGACTGTACCTTTTATCGAAACACAGTCTGTTCTATAGAAGGCTGCTATTGGTTCGGTGCTTGTGGAGGTGGGATGTATAACTCCGGCAGCCGCCCTACATTGCGCAATTGCCGTTTCGTAGAAAACATCGTCTTCACCGGTAATGTGACAAGCTATGGCGGTGGCATATTCAACCTCAACAGTGATCCTACACTGACTGACTGCGTTTTCAGGCGAAACGTCGTAACCGGTTACGATGATGAGTACTATGGTGGTGGGATGTGCAACTATGGCAGCAATCCGAAGCTGACACATTGTTCGTTCATCGGCAACTCAGCCGAGTACTCTCGCGGCGGCGGTATCTATAACGATGCAAACAGCAGCCCGATCCTGACAGGCTGTATTCTCGAACATAACGAAGCGACTTATGGCGGCGGGATGTACAACGGCCACCATAGCACTCCCACCCTAACCAACTGCACATTCAGCGGGAATTCGGCCAAACAAGATGGCGGTGCAATGTACCTCGATATGGCTGCCTCTGCCACGCTGACAAATTGCATCCTCTGGGGCGATACGCCGCAGGAAATATATCTGCATCTGCTTACCGGCGTGACGGTGGTAACCTACGCCAATATTCAGGATGGCTGGCCCGGCACAACCAACATAAGTCTCGACCCGTGCTTTGCAGAGCCAGGATATTGGGACCCGAACGGAACTCCGGAGGATGCTAATGACGACTTCTGGGTTGATGGCGACTATCATCTAAAATCACAAGCGGGCAGATGGAACCCGAAGACTCAAACCTGGGTGCAGGACGATGTCACAAGCCCGTGTATCGACGCGGGTGACACAAGCAGTCTGATTGGTGCCGAGCCATTTCCTAATGGCGGCGTTATCAATATGGGTGCCTACGGCGGAACAGCCGAGGCCAGTAAGTCATACCACGGATTACCCGTTTGTGAGATGGTCGTTGCCGGCGACATAAACGGGGACTGTGAGGTCAACTTCAAAGATTTTGGCCTCATGGCTCTCCATTGGCTGGGAGCTAATACCACAGCACCACCTGCGGATGCCGATAGACCGGCGCCTCCACCTGCGGTACGTACGATACTGTCACTCGACAAGACTGCAAAGGCGGTTGTTACGCATCAGGGCCCTGATTGGTGGAGTGGTGAGGCCGCCAGCCAGGCATCCGTGTGGCTCACATTGCCGGACAGCCCCCAACAACTGCTCTGGCAGGGAGATCTTGTCAACATCCCACACAGGATTCTTGTTGGTTCGCACGGCAAGGCACTGGCTACTATGGATCGATGGGGCGCAATAGGACAAGACCCGATAGTGTTCTACGATTCGCAAGGCCATTTGGTCAAGCGTTACCTTGACCCGAAAGCCGAGCTACTCACAGAAGAGGAAATCCCACGGATCAGGCAAAGCGTATCCTCATACTGGTGGTCCGAACAGGCTCACGCTGAGTTCACAGCCGACGCCGAACATTTTATTCTTTGGCTGGCCTGGGGCAGAGTGCTGGTTTTCCAAACTGCTGGCGGCGGACAGATCGATTCGGAGGATTTTCGGCTGGGCGGCAGCCAAAGGACCAAGATCCTTGAAACGATCAATTTGTTGAAAGAGTTGGAGGACCCCGATGATAGAATTACGGCCGCACGTTTTGCCGGTTGGCTTGGCGGGACGATAGTCGGGCCCATTTTGAATGAATTACTGCAAGACCCTTATTACCGGGATGGTTTCTGGGAGAAAGTCGATGACCCGTGGCAGAGATTTGGAGATACTTACATGTGGGTATTTCCCCGAAGATACCCGGTTCGTAAGGCCGCTGCAGAGGAAATGCACATCCATTTTGGGCAGGCTCGCGGCGTGATTGAGGAGTGGATCGCACGTTAATGCGAAGCAGGGCAGAGCGTCAGAGTCCTGCCATCATGGCCTTTTATTGGCTGCAAGATAACGGTGGATGACGGGCGACAGAGGACAGATAGAATCCGTAATTGTGCAGTTGAGATTCCCAATGTGCGGAGACCCCGGTCAACACTTTCGATTTTGGGTCATAGATCCGCGCTAAGACCAGTGTTAGCGTGCCCGATCAATTTCCTGCAGAAGACTGACCAACAAGGGCAGAATAAGTATAATATTGCTATGAAGCCGACAAGAGCCTTTACCTTGATTGAATTGCTGGTGCTAATATCTATTTTGGCGATATTGATTGTGGTATTAGTGCCACCGCCCCAGCTGGATAACATTCATACCTTCATCAAAACTTACACACACTAAGTTAAACTGGGACGGTACGAACTCCTACTCCAACGGGGATGTAGCTGATGCGGTGCCGCCAAGATTTCATACCACTATATAGGATGTTCGGAAGCAATCCGAAGTTAAGAATCCGGCGCGTGTTTGCGCGTTCTCCGAGGAGAGTACGTGGTCCATTCCGAACCTTAGCAACGCTGTAATCAATGACGGCAATTTACGTTCCACACCTGACTGCTGGATCGATTGTTGCGCCACGTACCATAATGCCCCCAGCGGAGATTTGAATGAGGGTTGGGCCAATGCCGTGTTTCTGGACGGGCACGTCGAACCTGTTTCAGCATGGGGGCCTGGCAATACTTACAAACTAAGCTGGCCAGCCGAGTCTCCTTTGCCTAAGTGGCGAGCTTTCTGGCTCTGCTTTTTCTGCTTTCTCTGTCAGGCTATATTCTCTCACCAACAGGCGAATCCGCGGTAAGAGGTCCCCGGTCTGCCACTCGTTGGGGCGGCCGCCGCTAACGCATAAGTGAGAGCTCACACCTTCTCCAAGCGTGCTTATAACAGGGCCTACTTAAGTAGTATCTGGCAACGCGTTTGCAGGGGATCTCGAATATCTATGAGTTCGTCTTCTTCACCGAGATAAGACCGCAGGAAGCTCAACATCTTGTTGGTATGCTCATAGCCCGTCGGGTATGCGAACAGGTATTTCACACAGCTATCCACGGCCTCGACCGCGGCGCCGGCGGCTTCCGCATGCCGCATCTCTACCAAAAACCGATGCCCGTGTCCCTTGCACGCCGTGTCAAGGGATCGCTTCAACTTTTCAGTAGCCGAATCCACCGCTTTTCCAAGCAGAGCCACGTCGTCAGGAAGCTCCACCGGATCTTCCGGCACATTTCGCGCGGGATCGGCTGACACAAAACGGTCCGACCGTACGTGCTTACCCTCCAGCCGTTCGACTAAGATCAGCTCACCTGTGGCAGTGTCCAGCATTTTCAGCACACAGCTGACCTTTGCTGTCCAGGTGGCTGTCTGGACCGGGTACCGATGTTTGACCATGTTTGGCACAAGCACTACCTGCGGCGTCGCGGCCAGCCGCAGCTCTGCAGCCCCCACGTTGGTCGCCGCGTTCACCAAACGCCTCCGTGCCTCAGCAACATCCGCCTGAGCCTTTCGCTTTCCCACCTGCTGCTTTGCATCGTCGGGACCCGCGTGTTCATACCGCGCCAGTCGAGCCTCAGCCTCAGCCAGTCTCTTACGGGCTCTCTCGAGCTCTCTAAGCGCCGCATCGACCTTGGCTGCTGCCTGCGCATGGTCCGGATTGGGCTCTGACCTAAATCCATCTTGGTAGGTCGACTCACCATGCCCCGTCTGCTTGGTCTCGGTCATTACCTTACTTTCGAGCAGCTGCCCTACAATCAGCGCATCAAGCCCGTGTAGCTTGCCGGCAGGCACATGGAACCGCGGATCAACCACCTTACTAATACTGAAATCCTGCTCTTCGAGAGTCTTCTGCAGGTCAATTCGTTCCACTAACATCACATTCGCTGGCCGCGCGCGTGTCAGGTGCTCCAGCGCTGCCGATCCCAGTGCATCCGCTATGGCCCTGTACTCCGGCGCTGTCCGAAATCCCAGAAACGCAATTGTGTAGCGGACCTCCTCTCGCACCTGACCTGCAGACTGGCCCAGTTGACGTCGGGCCTCGAAATTGCCGGGCTCATAGCTCAGTGCAGCCGCCGCATGCAGTGTAGCGCATCCACTTGCCCCGTTGCTAAGGTGCTCCCGTGAGCTCTCCAGGTGGACCTCAGCCAGCCGCGACTGCACGTCGACTTCCAGGGCATCTACGCCGCCGTATCCTTCCAGCAGGTCACGACTCTTGCGAAACAGGCGGAGTGCTGCGGCATACCTGCCTGCTCCCATCTCCTGGCGGCCATGGCTGATCCACCGATCGCACACCAACCGTCGCGCCCGCCCCAGTAGATCCGGCAGCTCAGCGTGTGACGAATGAAGTTGATGTGCCTGATCGAGAGTACGCAGCGCCTCTTCGCAGTCTCCCTGCTCCAGCAGTGTTCGCCCGCGCGCAATCAGTCTGGCAGCTTCGCGCCGATCTCCGACCTTCTGCAACACCGCTTGCGCTTCCCTTCCCGCATCACGGTAAGTCAGCGCCACTTGTGCTTCGGCCTGTGCTCCTTCAAGGTCGTCCTGGTGTAAGCGGTCTTGCGCACGTGCCATATAGTACTGATATGCCCGCTCCCTGATCTGCTTCAGGTCGCCCTGGCCACCGGGTAGCGTCCTATATAGGTGCATCGCCTCAGTCATGCGCTCCACCGCTGCCCTCCACTGCCTTTGCTCTGCTAACGATAGCGCAGCGGTGCGCAATTGCTCGGCATCCGCAATGGCTTTGTGCACACGCTGGCGAAATGCCCAGTACGGTTGCTCTTGTGGCAAGTACTTGATACAGCGCTCGATAAGCATCTGTGCCGCCCCGAGATCCGCCTGTGCAAAGCAATTCTCTGCCTGGCGATAGTAGAATTGTCCTGCTTCACGTTTGACCGCCTCCAGCTTATTACGATAGCGAAGCACGGCGTCATCGTTGTGGCTCTCCTCTGCCAGCGCGACAGCCTCCTCCAACTCTTGAATAGCCCTATCGTACTGGCCCTGCTCCGATAGCTTCGCCCCTCTTTCATAGGCCTTCTGATGTGCGCAGCCGACCACAGCCACCAGCACCGACAACGCCGTCAAGCCCAACAGGCACATAGCTGCGCAAGCCTGCTTGCTCTTATTGGGCTCCTCAGCACACGCTATTCGCATCATTTCGCCCTGCCTTTCTCCTTCGCCCAAGAAGTCCGAGCACTTACATGACCAAATTGTAAGACCGCATAATATTCTATCGTACCCATCGCTTGAAGCAACTGTTAGATCTTGCCCGTCACTTCAGGGCGTTGCTCCATATATATATAAGGCTGCCACAACAGCACGAGTCACACAAATTCTGTATCGCAGATTGCCCTTGTACTACGGCGCATATCCACAGTTCGTCATTTCTTCTCTCGACCTGCTAAACAAAGTGATAACAGGGACATAAGAAGTATAGGTGTTGTGCTTCTTGATGGTATCTGGTATGCTTTGAGCCGAAGGGCTTGGCGACGCAGATGGCGCTTCTCAATAGAAAATAGCAGGCCGTTCGAGCCATGACTGATCGAGACAAGCTGGACTACAGGACAACAGTAAGAGACGAGCACTGGCGAAACGAGGAATTTCAGTGGGCACGCATCCTTTCCTCAGGAAACCCAGCCAGAGGTATGGTCCTGCTGTACATCCAGAAAGCCTGCACAGCGTTTCACGAATTTGAGCCGGCTTGGAAAGCGCACGCCATAGACAGAGAGCGAGTTGACTTTTTTCGCGAGCGGCTGGCAAAGCGTGTCAAGCACGTATTGGTAACGATGGAGAACAACGGTCTTGACACAGTCAAAGGAGCCTCTGAGCTGGTGGACGTCCTACGGCGCATCGAATCGGCGAAAACTGCGGACGAACTGGCCGAACTGACCGAACAAGTTCATGCCGTCAACCATTTACTCTTGGATTCATTAGAAGAGGGATAGGGTGGGTACACAACCCAGTGCTGTCGCAGCTTAGTGACATGAAGGAAGAGACTTAGGGACAACATGAAGGAACTGTCAGATATGATTCAAACTTAGGCTGAGAATAAGGCGCGTCGTTAGACACAGCAGTTGGGTTTTTGCCATCTGGCAGTGCGAAGTGGGAGTAGGATTGTGAGAGCTGTTACCCGTCGAGATTTTGTGAAAAGCTCTATTGCTACAGGGCTCGTGGTGGCTTTGCCGTTTTCACGCGTGCGGGGAGCGAACAACCGCATTCAGGTGGGCTTGGTCGGGTGCGGTGGACGTGGCACAGCAGACCACATACCGTCCTTTGAGAGACAAGAAGGTGTAGCGGTTGTGGCTCTTAGCGATGCGGACCGAGAACGTATGACTGGCGCAGCCAAACTAATTGAATCAAGGTACAACCACAAGGCCGAGCAATACGTCGACATGCGTGAGATGTTCGACAGCAAGGACATCGATGTCGTTGCTAACGCGACGCAGAACTACTGGCACGGGCTGAGCACCATCTGGGCGTGTCAAGCAGGCAAGCACATTTACGTGGAGAAGCCGTTGTCGCACTACATCTGGGAGGGCCGACAAATGGTCAACGCGGCCAGGAAGTACGACCGCATCATCCAGTGCGGTACTCAGCGCCGCTCGCAGAGTTCCATTGCTCAGGCAATCCAGTGGATCCGGCAAGGCAACCTCGGTCAGATCAATTACATCACCGCTTTTGCCAACAAGCCGCGTTCTTCATGCGGCAAGCGCGACACTCCGCTCTCAATTCCCGACACTGTCGACTATGACCTCTGGTGTGGCCCAGCTAAGAAAGTGCCAATCTATCGCGATAGGCTCCAATATGACTGCAGCTTTGACTGGAACACCGGCGACGGAGAATCCTGCAATCAGGGTGTGCACGAGGTGGATGTGGCCCGCTGGAGCCTCGGTGAGCAGACCCTTCCCCGCCGGGTAATGAGCATAGGTGGCAGATTCGTCTTCGACGATGCCTGCAACACCCCCAACACGCAGATAGTCTACTACGACTTTCCTACCGCGCCGGTGCTCTACGAGGTGCACAACCTCCACAAAGCCAAGGGTTCCAGCGAAATGCCCACCTTCCGTGGTGAGCGGGTAGGCGTAATCGTCGATTGCGCAGGTGGATCGGTAAGCCTCTATCGGGGCATTGCTTGGGATAAAGAGGGTAAGAAAATTAAGTCATTCGACGGTGGGGGCGATCACTTCGTTAATTTCATAGAAGCCGTTCGCAGCGGTCGTCAGGAGCACCTCAACGCTGATATCCTCGAAGGGCATATATCTACCGCTGTTTGCCATACGGGTAACATCTCTTACCGGCTTGGCAAAAAGGCCTCAATAGAAGAGATGCGTAACCGGGTCCAGAACACCCCAATCTTCAATGAAATGTTTGGCTGGCTGCTCGAGCATCTTGTCGCTCATGAAGTCAATGTTGACACCAAGGCAGTGACGCTTGGGCCATGGCTCCAGATCGACCGTCAAAACGAATGCTTCAAGGACAACAAACAAGCCAATCGCTTAGTCCGTGGGTTCTACCGAGAGCCATACGTCGTGCCGGATCTGATGGCTTGTGCGCTGCATCGCAACAGACCGATAGCGTCATCACAAAGTCTGTTGAAGTAGTATCAGTCTACCACAACCACCCTCCCCTCATCAACCAAACACCTTCTCAAATCCCTATTCAGCCAATACCTCCCCACAATTCGATCGGCAAATGGCGAATTCGTGTTCGGCCAAATGACTGGGTGCAATGATCTGACAGACGTGCTCGCGGCTGTATGTGGATGCAATTACCCGCACAAAAACATACGATGAGTCTTCCCAGATTTTTGAAAGGATGATTCCTTTTATGAAGCGCAGGCAGTTATGTCACCAGATCCAACGCCACAACTTCGTTGTCCAAGATCGATGGCACGGTAAGCGAGACAATGCCATCCTTGGTTTTGTAATCCGGGCGTATATCGCTGACGAGCAGCTGGATTTCCTTCACTTTTGTATTTCGAGGAGTTCTTACCTTAAGCTTTTGCTCGCCGATGGGAATAAACTCTCGGAACGGCCCCTTCATCATCATTGGGTTGGTGAGATTGACAAGGTGAACAGTCGTTGATCGTTTCTGCCGCCATACGGTTACATCGAGGATTCCGGGACCGGAAACTTGAACGGGCGGCTCTTCATTTGTCGCCCAGTTGACTATGTTTTTCAGAAGTCTGCCATGATCAACATTCATGATTTCCCAAAACGTCCGGTCTATATCCCAGGGAATGTAAGCAATCCGGCTTTCTCCCAGTTCTCGCAAATACACTTCTCGAATGTTGGTCTCTGGCTTTCTGGGATAAACGTGTTCCATCGGCAGGTCGGGATAGGTGGGGATCAGTGTCACAGGAGAGGGGAAGTCTACGTCGGGTCTTACATCCAGGCGCCATATCCCATTGATGATGCGATATGCCTCTTGCAACCCATTTAGGACAGGATGAAACCGTCCTATTTTCGAATCGCCCTTCAGCCTCAGATACGAGTTCTTCATCGGTCCTTCGACCTGGTCGCTATATGACACACCGAACAGATCGGTAAGGCCGAAGTTCTGCCGCCGTTTCCCCGCTTGGTCGTACAGCGACGTTTCAAAGGTCGCGACTAAACTGCCTCCACTCTTCACGTACTGCCTGAGCTGCTCACACTGCGCATCCGAAAGAGCGGCGATGTTCGGAAGAATCAGTAACTTGAACGGTTTCAGATGTTCCGCGTCGAGCAATCGGTCATTCACCATCTCGAACGGTACGCGCGCTTCGATGAGGGCATGGTACATTCCCAACTCATGACTATTGCTTTGCTCCTGCCACTTTTCACCCCCGTAGTAGCGCTCCGTCTGTTCCGAATAGACCATTGCCACGCGGGCGAGCGACGCAACATTTCTCAAATACGGCTCAACGCGATGGTGCCACTGATAGATTCTCTCAACAACCTCGAGCCAACGCCGGTCGTAGAGTGTCCCAGAGAACTTGACAAACCACGGACGCATGTTGTTGGCCGTACCTTCGGCCACCCAGATTCGGATTTCTGGTTCGCTCTGCACAGAGTCCTTCCAGCGGTAACGTTCTTCCAATCCAATACTGAATATGCCGCCGAGAGGTTTCATTCCCATCGTTGCCCGCAGCTCTTTCGCCCGCTTACCATTCGACCAAGGAGGAATGACACCCCTTCTTGCCTGATGATCGGTGAAGAAAATATCAGATAAGGCGCCTGTTACGACATTGTCTGGAAATCCGTTGGGAATATACCGTGAAGTGGACTTGACCTCGCGTATGGTCCGGTCCCACAAGAACCACAGCTCTCTTAACCGCTCGATCCGCCACTGCAAGTATTTGCGGTAAGCTGGATTGTTACGCTCGGTTGTTCGGGGCAGGTCCATCCCGGAAAACGACTTAAAATTTCGAACGCAATGCTCGCAATAGCAGATTCCATGACCAGCCCACCGATTCGAGAAGATCCCATCCAGCTGATATAAGGTCATAATCTCCTTATGAACCTGGGTCATAAACGCAAAGTTGTATGGGCCGAGCGCACAGGTGACCCGCAATTCTGGATTCGACCAGTGACGCCGTTTTTGCCCCCTTGAATCGACGGCGATCCAATCCGGATGCCTGTGATAGGTGTCATCCCAGGTTGCGTGTGGGTCAGTGCGGGCGATGACCGCCATTCCCATTTTTCGGCATCCCTGAACCAGATAGCCGAACGGATCAGAATCCCCAAGCCACGCACTTCGATGGTGTAGGGCAATTTGCGTGGGATAATATGCGACTGCACCTCCGGCGCTCAAACAAGCGGCGTCCGCGTGAATACGCCTAAAGTAGTTCAACCAGAAATCGGGGTCGAAGCGGCCGGGATCGTTTTCCACCAAGACCAATTGAGCCCAACGCATCGGACGATCAAACCAGGGCTCTTGATTCTCTTTGGCGGCTGCCCACGGCGCTCCCAGCGCGGCATACGCCCCGGCGACCACCGAGGTCTTTATAAAATCTCTTCGGTCCATGTCCAATTCCTCTCTACTTGAACTTATCCCAGCATATCTTGACTATTGCACAGTCTCGTCCAGCGGCAGGCCAAGCTTCTTGTAGTTTTCGCGTCGGCCTGGCCGGTCCTTGTCCTGAATAAGCTTGGCGCGGTGTGCAACTTCATCAGCAATCTCCTGCGGGACCACCATAACACCATCATCGTCCGCAACAATGACATCACCTGGTCTGACTGTCACACCTGCGCATTTGATTGGCTCGTTATCTGATATCGGCCCGATTCGCCCCATTGGATGAGCTGGTGACCGCACAGTGCAAAAGCCCGGAGTCTTCTGAATTATGCACTCATAAGAATCGCGAATGGTGCCATCTATGACATAACCCACAACACCCTCGATTCTTCCCTGTAGTGTGTTAGCGGAGCCAAGAATCCCCGCTGCCGTCCGCTTGGCATCGATCACAAGCACTTGGTCAGGACCGCCCCATTCGCCAGCTTCTTTCCAGAGGGGCTCCGGTCCGCCATACTGACGTTTGTCAAACTCCCCGTAAGACATTGACTCCATTGGCCGGTCAATGAGGTCATACTCAGCAGTGTGGGCAATCCCCGCAAAGTGAATCCCGAAGTAAAGCGGCCGCATGACAGAATCCATTTGATATCGCTCCTGCAAGCCCATTGAGTCTAGGGCGTCGCAAATGTCTGACGTCCGAACAGACCTTAGAATCTCAAGTGTTTCCTTGCTGACCGGTGTACCTGGTGTCTTGTCGTGAGAAGCTTCGCCCTGACCAAGGCTACTGCACCCTGTGGTTACCAAGGTCAATGCCGTAACACAACAGACTACCACTGCTCTTTTCATAATCAGTCTCCTTTCGCAGATTTGTCGTCGGCCTATTTTTCACAGTCGACGGTATGATACCATAATATCTGACACCTGTCACACTTCTAAGCCACTTGGGCTTTCACGGAGAACTGTCGAAAACACAGCAACATCAACTACTTTGAGTACTCAACCACAACACCTAAACAGCAGCGGCGATTCCAGCCCATATTATTTGGCCGTGTGACAGCGGCAGTTGTCAGGGCAGCCACATCTGCGGTACAATACGTGCATAAGTCTTGTTTACTTTGCGTGATGCTGCCGCGTTGCGGCTCACTGCAATGGCAGATGTGCTATGACAAGGCTTTGCACTGGCCAAGAGACTGAAAGGAAAGTAGATATGAGTAGCCAATTCACCCGTCGCGCAGAAAACGCTGTGGATAAGAAACAGCGAGATCGACCACCGCTGGATGGCTTGGCAGTTGAGTGAGTTGTCGCGCGAAGAAGATGCAAGGAGGCAGAAATGCACCATCGAGGTCGGGACAAAATTCCTGAGTGATAACTTCACGCTGGCGATCTATAGTTGGGCCGTGAAGCGCTTGCGGGTGAACGGGGCGAACTTGCGCTGGGTCAAGTCGCAGCGTGATTTTCACAGCGGAGTGTTTCTTGTCGAGGGCAAGGAATCGTTCGTTGCATTTAAGTTGCCGATGGGTGGCGCAACGCTTGTGGTCGATCGGTGACGCTCCCTCTGGAGCACTCGCGCCCGTGTATGTACAATTCCTTCTGAGCCCAGGGAATTGCGGGAGAGACGAAAAATCGTAACAGCACGAAACCATCAAGAAAAGAGCGGTTTAGGATTAAGGAGATAGCATGAATACATAGTGCACCTCGGTCGGTAATCTACTAAGGTTACCGACCAAGATTAGCAGAGATTTTATGAGGTGCACTATGAAAACTTTCATTGGAGTAGACTACCACAAGAAGTTCAGCTATGGAACCATTATGGCCGAAACAGGCGAGATAATCAAGCAAGGCAGATTCGCAAAC
>SMTZ1_10002878_pt1 | contig 27259 bp, 13 predicted proteins | sample DeeMarSWOR136_30_FD_25667 | JGI IMG/M metagenome (IMG submission 25667)
AAGGCTGCTGTAGTTGGTGATATCCTGATTTTCCTGACGGCTGCGTCTGAAGAAGGCTTCAAGGTCCGCCTGTGGCCGAATAATTGCTGAACTTTTTTTGGCAATGGCCTCCGTTTGGGTTAGACGATCCCACGCTGTCTGCAGGTCGAAGTTGTTAGTCAGGGCACTTTCGATGAGATTATCAAGTTCATCATCTTCAAATGCCCCCCACCACTTTTCCGGCAGCGGCGCTGTGCCCGCAGTAGAAAACGAATTGGAAATTTCTACGGGCATTACCGGCTTCCTGACCTGAGGTGAGCAGCCTACAACCAATAAAAGGATGATTCCCAATAGAAGCGGCTCCTGTAGTTGTCTTTTCAAACGTATCATATTTCTCATTAATAATGTGCTCAGTCTATATTTCTCTTGGTCTTTCCTAATAGAATTCAGGTCCGACAAGCTTGGTTCTCTTTGCGAACGGCCTTTATTCCTGCTAAAGAAAAACGCGTTATATGCTCTACAAGGGCATCAATGAATTCCGGTGTTGGCCTGCCTTCAAGTATATATGGCGGTAGTTTCCCATTGCGAAATCCAATAGCCAAACATTGATGAATCACACTCATTTGACATAATCCTATCTGCCTGTTATCTGCGCCCGGGCCCAGCAGTTCCGTTATGACTTTTCGTGTATGGTCGCGCAGAGGGCCAATCATATCACGGCGAACCTGCTGAATCACATCCGTTGGATTTGACATTTCCTGTAGAAGTATCTGCCCTGCATATCCAAGTCGACCGTCATCCATTATTCTATGCAGCAGGGAGTAAATCAAAGCGCGTAAACGTTCTTCCGGCGATGCCCCATCCGGCAATCCACCATCCGGCGGATATACCCGCAAGGCTTCCTCAAAAGCGTTCCGCCATACTAATGCGTATAGCGCATCCTTACCACGAAAGTGGTAGTTCACCGCCGCCACATTGCTGCCCGCTCGCCTGCAAATCTCGGCTACTGTCGTGTTCCGGTAGCCTTTTTCGGCAAAGGCTTCTGATGCAGCCTTGAGCAGCTTATTACGCGTATCTGTGCCGTCTTTTCGAGTTATCATATACGTTACCTTGAAGTAATACGCTTATTTAAAGTATTTATTTTAAATAGTCAATAGATTTTTTGTATTCAAACCTGATTTTCCCAAGTTATTATATTTTCTACACTTCTTGCCATTGCACTTGTAAACATTAAGTACATGTATAGTAAGTTCTTAGGAACACTTGTGAATACAGCCACATTTTTGAGGTTCCGTGGCCAGACAATATCCGTCATAGTCGTTATTCAAATCCTTGGCTGGCCCGATGTTTTTTTTCTAAAAATTCCAATATTCAACTAAAAAAATGGCATTTTTTGGGACTTGATTCAGACAAAATCAGTTTCTGTGGAGACATTTTGGTGACAAGGATTTGTCGTAGAATTCTGACATTTTTGCAACTCGTGGGAAGGGTGCTTTGTAGTATGGCCTCTTATCTAAATGCTTCAGTCATGATGCACGGATATTGATTGTAATGCTGATAAATCAACCACGCACTATCCCACACTTATCCTAAACTATGTCACAACACAATCTGCTCAAGATACAAACTAATATGTTGATTCAAAATGTCACTTTAAAGGCCAGTCGGCCGGGCAATAGCACAGCCATTGTTCAACAAAGACTCTCAAATCATGCTCGTTGACCTTATTATCCAAGTCTTCGTACAGATCAGCAGGCAATCCGGTCCCTGTTAACCACCATTGTTCAGCGAATCTTGTAAAGTGCTCGAAGTTAACAAAGCATAATGGTCCGCCCGGCCAGAAACCGCCCAATAGTTCATAGTTACCACCCTTGCTGTAAGCGGCATCCGGCTGACCTATTGTGCCGGTTAAAGTGTATGGTCCACCGATGCTTCGCCCACCACCGCCATCTATTGTGTACCAGCTTAGCTCATATTGGCTGCTCGCACTCGATGCTATTGAAATAATTAGAAGTAGCACCCAAATCTGTAATCTATGGATTATCGTAGTTTTATTTTTCATGTTTATCTCCTGATCGTCCTTTAATTCCGGTTTCATTTATTCATTATCAAATTCCTCATTCGTGAAATTTCATACAGCCGTTCTGGTACATCCTGATCCCACCATTGTAGATCTGGATACCTGCTATTGTGGCTACTCCTGCAGTACCCTTAATCGAGAAAAGCCGGATGTATTCGCCCGTAGTACTGGTGCACCTCGCCGTAATTCGTGGAAGAAACTGAAGGTACTGTCCGGCCGCAAACGTGGCGCTGCTGCCCGTAGCATCCCGTTCAAAATAGCGATATGGAAATGACTCTCTTGAGTACGTACCCGATAATGAACTCCCCAGGGCTGGGGCTGGATAGATACCGACGAGCATCTTTTCCTTGTAGTAATCACCTAAATGTAACGCATCCAGAGTATACCAGGTATTGCAGCCATTTGGGTCACCACATATCCGGGCAAAACCATAATTCATGTGGTATTGTTTAACACCATCTATTATCTGCCACCCGTCACCGACAATGGAGTGTCCTTCGACACGGTATTGCACCGGCCTATTCCAGTTGAGTTGTTCTTTTATGAGATCGAACCATTCCCCGGCATCGTAATTGTCTCTATCCCTCCAATCACAGCTGGTTGAGTAGCGGAAATGATCTTCGAACGCGTCATCCACTTCATAGTACTGAGTCCACGACCCATCACACTCATAATGCATATCCTGCGCCACCCCTATCTCGTGGCACAACTCAGCTACTGCGTTGATTTGGGCTATAGGTGAGGACGTTGTAAGCCTGTTGGGCATATTGGGCCAATCATAGGAGTCATTGTAGGGGCTTTCTACCCCATAGGGGGGCCAGCACCAGTAATGCATAATCTGGGCGCTACTCAGAGCTGCACAACCAACTACCGCATTCTGATTATAAAACCCAAAATCGGGCCAGCTACAACCCTCATTGGGGCAATCATTATTATAAGGGGGCGCTTGATGCCATGGCGAAGAAAGCAATACTTGACCTTCCTGGTAATCCATTTCTATCACCTCAGATTCGAGCCCTTCTTTGAGGCTATTGATATTGCCGCTCAATTCAGCCCAGACCGGCCGGTAGTCGATTTCAAGAATTCCGCCTACCTCTTCGGTTCTGGCTGACTTAATCGGACCAACCTGTCTTTCTATCTCATTGAGGATTCGCTCCATCTTCCCTTTTACCAGGTCAGCCAAGTCTTCTTCACATTCAGGGGCTAGGTCGCTGGTCGCAGAGTATATTTTAATCGGAGCCAGCTCCTTGCGAAGGGAGATTACAATGTGGCCCTTCGGCATCACCCGACAGAAATAACCGATCAGCCGCTGTCCACGCTTGAATTCCCGAATTCCTTCTACCTCAGCGGTTTCGGAACCGCCCCAGTTTCCCTTTTTCTGTATGATAAGGGTGACCCAGTTCTTTGCCACGGTAAGCGCCTCGTCCATAGTCGCCATCTCGGCGCGGACAGGCATTGTCAGCCCTACAAGCACGAGCGAGGCAATCAGAATTGTATTTCTTAATTTTTCCATGTTCATTACCTCCTATCTATTGCAGGGTTACAAGCACTAATATTTGTCCTTTTTGACCTTTTTCCAGGCTCTCCATGGCCTTTCCTAAGATGGCCCCTTGAGCACGCATATAATCTGCAGCTTTCATGGCATAGCCAGGAGTGGCTGACGTGGTCAGCAGATCACCTGGTTCTACACCTGCCTGGGTTGCATCGACATTGCAATAGACCCGGCCTGCTAAGGCAACGTCGTGATCAAACTCGCCTGCTCCCAGACGTACACCGGAACCGATTCCTTTGGCCCCGGCCACAATACCGGCAACCTTGCTGTCGTAAGCCTTTACACTTATTGACAGTTTGCCCGGATTGTCAGAGTCAATGATGAGCACCGTACCTGCATCAATCTTTGTGGGCTCGGAGACGTCAAAACCCTCCGCATAGTCAAGCCCTTCGCCCAGTTCCAGAATGTCTGTGCCGTCGGAGCTCTCGATCAGGATATTACCACCACGAACTGTGAGTTTCTCATCCGGACTCGTCGTCCCAATGCCGACATTGCCGGTGCTTTGTTCGGCAAACAGAACACTGGAATAGGCGTTGTTGCGCAGGCTAAAACCGTCCGAGGCTGATTCATTGAAAAGGTGCCATCTAACAGTGGTGCCTTCATAAAGACGAAAGCCGGTGTCCTCATTTATATTACTCTCCAGGAACATAAAGGAACTCGGATAATCCGCTCCCTTCAAATGCAGTCCTGCCCCCGGGTTCGTTGTCCTGATGCCCACATTGCCACTTGGTTCAATATACATCGCATTGCCTACTCCGGTTTCAGAAAATACTAAACCGGAATTGTATCCTGCAATGTGCCATTTCTTGTCACTTTGATCGGATTCTTCAAACATAACCTGAGGCTGAGAATGCTTGATATGCAATTTCGACTCCGGACTTGTCGTTCCAATGCCAACCTGACCGCCTTGTTCAATATACATCGCATAACCTTCTCCGGTTTCAGTAAATGCTAAACCGGAATTATATCCCGAAATGGACCACTTCTTGTCGCTTTGATCGGATTCTTCAAGCCTAACTTCCGGAGAAGAAGACCTGATATGCAATTCCGCCTCCGGAGTTGTTGTCCCGATACCGACATCACCGGCAAATTTTGCCGAGTCAGTGGTAGTTGCCGGATCTAAATAGTAGCTGGGATTGTCTCGATCATAATACCTTGAGGCCGTGACATAACCGGATACGTCTAATTTTTCTGCCGGACTTGTTGTTCCGATGCCAACTTGGCCACCTTGTTCAATATACATCGCATTGCCTTCTCCGGTTTCAGCAAATAATAATCCGGAATTGTATCCCGCTATGTGCCATTTCTTGTCGCTTTGGTCGGATTCTTCAAATCTAACCTCAGGCTGTTGAGACTGTATATGCAAACTGCCCTCTGGACTTGTCGTCCCGAATGGAATTGAATACATATCATCCCCCAAAACCATCCAGTCACTATCGGCTCCGGCATTTTCTGCATAAAGTGCATAAGGCGTCGGGGTTAATTGCTGTCGCGGGCTTAGCACGGTAAAGCTGCTGCCGTCACCCGGTCGAACACTAATATCCAGCCAGCGGGCATCGCCGTTAAACACATTAGGATCATTAAAGTCCAGTTCCACAGTAAAGTAGCCGTCAATTACATCAAGGTCGTTTATATCAATCGTACTTGCCAGCTGATTTCCACCAACCGGACTGTCATAGAGCTTGAACTCAAAGTCGTACGGCCCGTCCGTGGGATTGTTGTCGTCAAGCAGACGCCCCTGATAGGTAAAAACGGTACCCATAGGTACAGGTATAACCGTGATGTGTAACGAATCTAACTCTATTTTAAGAGTGTCGTCAAAGAGTTTGATATCGGTTTCACCAACCTCTTGCGCCTCAAATTGGAATACGAAATGAACACCGGGAGACGGTATAGTCATCTCGCTGCCGGTCATAACGTGATAGCCGCGAAAACCCGACGTAGAATACCTATCTACCGCGGCCCCTTTCCCGGCCTCCGGCTTAATCTCCAGAGGCGAAAAATCGCCAATGATCGGAGCGTTATAAAAGCCGACATAGGCTTCGTAAGATGTACTATCGTCTGAGACTACTTCCACAGTACACAACTGATCCACATCCAGTGTAATCGAGCTGACGTCCTGGTTGTTCACGGTCAGAGTTATCTTGCCGTGGGCAACCGAAGCCAAAACAAACACCAAAATTGTTAACATTTTTTTCATTTTCATCTTTTCACCCTTTCAAAAATTGTTGATATTTTCCCGGCGCACACTATGCGCACCGATATCTTCTCGTGAAATTGAACAATATCCTCATTATGATGTCGCATCTATCACTCTGCCTCCTAGATTTAACCAGCCAAATTCTACACCTATTAAGATAAAAAAATCAAGGGAAATCTAAAATAATCAGTGATATAGGAATTGAGTAGGAGAGTAGCTGATGGTATGTATCAAGCCTCATCGGTCATTGAATCCGTTATTTTTTTTGGAAATTGCGTCTTTGGCCTAATAATCTACATTTTTTCGGGATTGACTTACGCAAAACAGCATCTGTGGAGACATTTTGGTGTCAAGGTTTTGTTTAAGAATTCTAACAACTTGTGACTCAGGAGAAGGGTGTCCTATGTTATAGTCTCTTACTTAAATGCTTCAACCAAAACGCACGGATATTGATTGTAATACCGACAAAACGATCAGAAAGTTTTCTATATTAAACGCAGTTACTCCATAAGATTCCTTACATGCTCGGTAGTCAATATGCCATAATCAATTGTCAAAAGCCTGCCAGCCAATTATCAGCAAAGATTCTAAGATCCTTGATATCTACGCTGCCGAGCAGGTCAAGGTCTCTGCCGCCGCAATCGTTCGATGCGCCGCAGTTATCCTCGGCCCATCGTTCTGAGAAAAATGAAAAATCGAAGAAATTTACCCCATCCGGACAGACAAAATCACCTATTGGTATCTGCCATAAAAATTTTGGATAATTCGTACCTTCGCAGATGTCCCATATATCATTCGGCCCGTTCACCGTTTCGCCTACAAAATCCCACCCGGTATCGGTAAACGTGCTCTGTATTTGCATCTCCGCTGTTGTTTTTCCTACCCCACCGTCGCTATAATCCAGTCCGCTGGTATTGACATCCCAGAATGAACCTGTAATTGTACCACTCATATATTTTCCAACCAAACCCCCAACAAGTGAATCACCTGAAACACTACCTACCGAATAGCAGTTGGATATTGTTGAAGAAAAATTCCATCCTACCAGTCCACCAACACTTTGACTCGACGAAACGTCGCCTGATGCGTAGCATTTCGATATTATTCCACGTGAATTATCACCAACCAGTCCACCCGCAAACATCCCTGAGCCTGAGACACTGCCTGTTGCATAGCACTCTGATATCAAGGGCGTTAACTTCGCATAATAGTCCCAATTACTTCCTGCCAATCCTCCAACCATGTCACGACTACTTGAAACTTCACAGGTTGAATAGCATCTTTTGATTGTGCCCCCTCCATTATTGCCTACAAGACCTCCCACGCTAATATCTCCCGAAACCATACCATTTTCAGAATAGCAGTCGATTACCATACCATTAATTAACTCGCCTACTAATGAACCAACATAATCTCCCGTACCTCCGTTGATATTCGGGTCAATCAGCCCTAAATTCTTTACTATGGAGTTTGGACCATTGATTTTTGAAAAAATCCCGAGACAGTGTTTCTGAGCAGAGTTGTAGATGAAGTTAGAGATTGTGTGACTATTCCCATCAAAGATACCTGTAAATTGTGTAGCCGGATTTCCAATAACATTAAATTCTTCCCCTGCATAGCCACTCAAATCAATATCAGCCATCAACTTGAAGTGTTTGTTCCAATGCCAGTTATTGGCTCCTATAGCCTGCATATGCTCAGCAGTATAAATCAGATAAGGTGATACCTCTGTACCGCAACCACCACCATATTGGATCGCACCGCAACCGCCATCGTCGGTAACGGTAACAGTATAATCTTCCACCTCACCCCTGGGTGTTTCACCACACGGACTTTGCGGTAACTTACCTACTCTAATACGCATACGGGTATCACCTAACATAGCTCCTTCAGGAGGCGTAATGGTCCCAACAAAGGTATCGCTTAGGCTGCCACCAACAGATATCTGCTCGTCAGCATCATCAAAGTCCAGATCTTGATTCCAATCGATCCAGACACCACATTCGCTATACTGATAGCTCCCTCCGATTATTTCGAATGGGTATGTTGTATTAATATCCAAACTCAAAGGCAGCGATGTGTAATCAGAATAAGTGCCGCAACCGCTTGTGTTATGGATATCTTTAATCCGAACCTCCGATATGCAATCAAAGCTTCCGCCCCCCGCGGCCGGACAATAGTCACCTACCGTGTTGACAACCGTAATTGTATAGTCTTCGATTTCACCAAAGTATTCGTCACCACAAGGACTGAGAGGATCAAACCGAGACATAGCTCGTATCCGCAACCGAGTCTCTCCCAGTAACGCATCAGGTGGTGGTGTTATCGTTGCCGAAAAATCTTCCTGGCCACCGGTAGCAATTATTTGCTCGCACGGATCATCAAAGTCGTAGTCCTGATTCCAATCCACCCAGATTCCGCAATGCCCGTTTCCAAGTATCGTTATCTCGGTGGGATACCCCACACCAATTTCCATCTCCGCTGATATTCCTGTATAATCAGCGTATCCGTTCTCACTCCAACTACTTGAATTCTTAATTCTTTCCACCTGAACACGATACACATATATAAGATCACCTACGGCCGAGCCACTGCAGTATTCGCCGGGAATGGTAATCGTATAGTCCTCGACTTCGCCATAGTCCGTATCGCCACACGGAAGCGGGGTCTGGTTCCATGTTATACGAACGCGCATACGCGTATCACCTACGGCCGCATCTGCCGGCGGCGTGATGGTACCTGTGAAAGTATCAGGATTAAGAGTCATCGTTATTCGCTCACCCGCATCATAAACACATTGATCTCCACTCCACGGATTGCCGCGAGTAACCGTTAGAGGATAACCGACCTCCGGCACCATCGTCGCAGCCAGCGCCGTGTAATCGGCATAATGGTCGTTACCGGTTGGTAAATTATTGATACTGCCGACCTGAACGCCCATGATGTACTGATACTCGGTCAAGTTGCTCCCTGAAGCACTGCAGTAGTTACCTCTGACGACCGTAATCGTATAGTCCTCGACTTCGCCATAATCCGTATCGCCACAGGGCACCGGGGTATGATTCCACATTATACGAACACGCATACGAGTATCACCCATGACCGCATCCGCCGGCGGCGTGATCGTACCTGTGAAAGTGTTCGGATTAAGAGTCAAGGTTATCTGCTCACCAGCATCATAAAAATCCCAATCCTGGTTCCAGTCAACCCATACCGCGCACTCATCGCCTTCCCACGGATTGCCGCGTGTAACAGTTATCGGGTAACTGATCTCTTTTCCCATCTCCGTAGATAACGATGTGTAATCGGCATAATGACTATTACCGGTCGGAATATTATTGATACTGCCAACCTCCACGCCCATGATGTACTGATACTCAGTTAAGTTGCTGCCCGAGGCATCACAAAACTTTTCATTTCCTTCTATCACAAATCGGGTGTCGTTTGTTACAATGTCAAACCAACCGAAACCGGGCCACCAGGCGAAATAGGACGCATCCGGAAAGGATGTTTGCCCCTCGTAGGGCATTCCACCATCGCCATATGAAGACCCCAAAGCATCCGTGCCAAAAATCAAGCCGTAATAGCCGCGTCTCAGTGTAACCGAAAGCGGGGTCCTGTAGTCGCTACTGGGCAAACCGGGATTAAATACGGTCGAAGCGAGAACCTCACTGCCGAGGAAAGGATTACCGGGTGGAAGTAACTCTGTACCGCTCAGCGATACAATTGCTCCGAAAAAATTCCCGTAAGAAACCGATTGGGCAATATGGCCGCCTATCTGACTGACTTCAAGCCTTCGATTAATATAAAAACGAGCGCCCAAATATTGTGTGTTGTCCAAAAGAGCACCGGTCGGCTGACCGGCCGGGCCCATTGTCGCCGATTCGAGAAACTACCAAAGCCAGACAAATAAATCCAACAGAGGTTCTCGAACAATTGAAAAGTTTCATGGTTGTTCTCCTATGTTAAAAGTTTCCATATTTTAACTGTGTGCTTGAGCCGTCATGCCTAAAAGGCAGTATACCTACGTGAAAAGTCTATATTACGTCTACTCGACCAGGGATTCACAGCAGCTATTATTCAACACCCTCAAGCCAATTCTGGGCGAATACCGCAAAATCTGCAAAGTTAACGCAACAGTCTCGAATATCATTTGTTAAATTCAAGTCAGAGCTATTGTAACACGTGAACACGATACTTCCTCCAATACCACTGTCATCACTTTCATAGAATCTGTGAGCACTAGCCGGGTAAAATATTTCGGTATCATTGTCCATAGAGAAAAATATGTATGAACCTGCTGTCAAATACATATTCTGTAAATATGCAATTTTTGAAAGATTATCTTCGTAAATAGTTGAACTGTTAAAAGGAAAATAATATGAATTTTTCCACAATAATTCTACAGGGGTGTTTCCATCAGGGGCTTTAAAGATTTTTAGATTGGCAGTTGTGGGATATGTGTTTAAACCGTACGACCTCCATATACTATCAATGCTATAGTGACCAGTATAGGGGCATTCAAAAACCATTACTGCGGCATCATTCTGCTGGCCCTCATGACCACTTATCCACCATGACGTGTCAGTACTGTCTTTCGGTACGTAAGGCCGGATATCATCGGCATTTTTCCAACAATCAACCGACCCGACTTTTCCTTGAATCATTAAACTAAGATCCGATTTCTTCTCCCACACTCGACCATCTGCATAAAAAAGGGACCAAGGACCCTGGGGATTTTCGCTTATGGGAGATGAGAAATTAAATCGAATTGGTTTTGGTGCAATAACACATCGAATCTGGCCTCCTATTGTAGTCTCATCAAGGTTGTAAAACCAGTTATATGCATTAGGATACCAGTTAATCTCCGGCTTGCATCGCATAGAAAAGAATATATATGAATCTTCTGTTAAATATATGTTCTGTAACCTCTCAACCTGAGATAGATCGTCCCAGTGAATGACACCGTAAGGAGAATGAGAGCGCGTAACTGCCCAGAGCTTCTTCGCATTTGTAATATCGTCTGGAGCAATCCGTACATCAATATAATCATTAGTAGCATATCCATCAAATGAAGTTTTCCATATAGTTTCAATACTATAGTAGCCAGACTGTGGACACTGAAATACTAACACTCCAGCATCGTCGTAGGTGCCGCTTTTACCAGCTACATTCCATCGGCCATCACTTTTCCGTACATCTGGCACTTCAATAGTCGGATGCTCCCAAAAATCACCTTTATCGACCATTAATTGTAGATCTGTTTTTTTGTCCCAATCATTATCTAAAAATGCCGGGTTATTATTCCACTCATACGACCATGGTCCCTGAGGATTAGAGTTCAAAGGTAAAGGGAAACTATAAATCAAAGTCTTTGCGGTGCCGAAGACGCAGTTATTTGCAGGATCTGAGCAAGTTAGCCAGTTAGATACTAACTCGGCAACATCATATATATTCACCTTACAATCTCTATTTATATCACCAGCCAGATAAGCACAATCATAAGAGATTTCCCCACCGTTGTTATTGCTATGACTTTGCATAAATTCAATATAAACTGTAGGATAATCTTCTGCTTCTGCACAATACATCGATATAAAGATATATGAGCCGTTTGTAAGAAAAATATTCTGTAATTTTGATTCAGCTCTAAGCTCATCACTATAAACTTCACCACTGCCCGCGGTCCAGCTATGAGAGGTTGACCACAGTTCGGTCGTAACAGCTACATCATTAGGTGCCGTACGAATACTTAGGTATGATGTTGCAGGATCTCCTAAATTCCCAAAGGACTCAATAACGGTATCAATGCTGTAATAGCCTGTATATGGGGCCTGGAAAATCAAAACTGCCGCATTGTTTAGGTTATTGGCAGGATCTCCTGAATCAACGTGTCCGCTTATTGTCCATGTTTGATTTTCTACATTTGGTGCGGGTGCATTTGGATCCTTCCATTTTGCATCTTCTACAAATACCATTTTGCTCAAATCTTCTTTGGATGACCAGGTAGATGGACCGTAGTATACTGACCATTGACCCATCGGATTCGTATCAAACCCTGTACCGGGCAATTCATAAACCAGCAATGGTGTTGAGCCGGCAGCTTTGGTACAGAATATTACCGCGCCAAATATTAGTATTGCAGCAATTGAGCAAAATCCAAAATGCCTCTTTTTAAAAAAATTATAAGTAACCATCTCCATATTCTTTCATCTTTATTACTTTTAGGCACCTAATAATCGAAAATCGTTGCCATAGTATCTATGTAACCAATACAGTTTGGTTAATCCTCTCAGTTTGAATTCTAATGTTTTTACAGCTTCTCATTAATCCAAACAGATTGTTACTCCATCCCTGCATTCCAATTCTTGGCGGGTACAGCAAAGTCGAGCATATTAACAATGCCATCGCCATCCGGTGCAGGAGCAATATCACCACACCAGGCGCTTGGCTGCAGCCACTGATTCACAAAGACGATCAGATCATTTATAGCTGTTATATCTTGCCAGCCATCTGCAAAAACTGCCCAATCCAAGAAGTTCACTATCCCATCGCCTCCGTCTGGAGCAACATCCATTGATAGCCTCTCAAGTAGCCATTGCTTACAAAGTATAGCAAGGTCGTCCGAGTCTACATCGCCATCAGGTTCGAAATCGCCAGAAATACCTTCCCCATCATGCTCATATGCTCCCATGTCCACTATAGGAATAGGCAGTATGCCATAACCTGTATTAACAGTATCCGGCTCATCAAGAAATCTCAGATTACCATCAAGATCCCGCGGAGTTGGCTCGGTCGTGTTGTTATCGCCATCAATGTCTGTAATATCAGCATGAACAGCAGTATTATCACCGGCATCTATACATGGAGATCCAAACAACAAGTGGAGGCTGTCATCCTCAGTACCTGTTATATTGTCTTTCCCATCGGAGTCTTTAAATAACGGATCGTCGCTAATATTACCAATTCCACCAAGAGATCCTGTCCACCCTTGTACGCAACAATAATTTATTTCAGGAGTCCCCCCACCACATATTTGAGCTGATTGACCCATCCCACCGTTATCCCAATTACCCCAGAATATACAGTTTGAGATAGTTTCTTCGCCATTATGAATGCGAATTCCTCCACCCGAAGCCGAAGCATTACCACTAAATGTACAATTATTTATTTTTGTTTTCGAATTCACACGATAACCGTTATCAATTGCACCACCTCTTATTACTGCCACATTCCCGCTGAAAATACAGTTTGTCAAAGTAGGATGAGAAGTTGCAGGATTGAAAAATCCACCTCCATAATCATCTGCCATATTTCCAAAGAATGAGCAGTTCGTTATTGTCGGATTACTATTGTTACCATTACTGATACCGCCCCCATTGACATAGCTCCTGTTACGAATAAAAGTACAATTTTTTATTATTGAGGCTCCTCCATTAGCTATACCACCACCATTATCCTTTGCCAGGTTAAAGGAGAATTCACAACCATCAATTGCAGGTTCACCACTACACCACAATCCTCCGCCATTATCGTCAGCCTGATTATCTTCAAAAAAACAATTTCTTATTGTTGAACTACCATTGTTATATATGCCTCCTCCAACGCCTCTTGCTCGATTATCAAAGAATACGCAGTTAGCTACTAATGGAGTCCCTAAAGAGTTATATAGTCCAGCTCCATCATCGTCTGGATTTGAGCCGTTAGCATTACCTCCGATTATAACAAAACCATCAAGTATTGAATTTGCATCAACCTCGCTGGTAATGACTACATGGTAGCTATTCTCGTTTCTCGATGGATCATCCAGATAACCAACATCGTCACCGTTGAGATCTCCACTGAGGATAGTTTCATATAAACCCAGATTGCGTTGGCCGCCTCCTGATGGGAAACCACCATAAAGTTTCAGGCCAATTGTAAGTTGAAATGTAGCCTGGCGGTCACCGTACGGTTCCGCTGGTTTGTATATTCCTTCTGCTATATGGATTTCCTCAACTGCTCCGGGAAAGACTGCTTGATTATCCAGGGCCTCTCTTAACTCACTGAACGCATCAGCCCAGCTTGTTCCGCTTTCACCCCCTGTTGCACTTGCATCAACATACAATATAGTTGGGATAGAATCATTTTCTACCTCACTGGCACCAACTTCGGTACTAATGAAACCTGGGCTGCTCACCCGGATAATTGCTGTTCCATCAAGGTAGTCGCCATCTTCGGCTGCCGCAACCGTGACTGTCTGTGGAATCCAATAATTGGATGAGTTAAAGGAAAGCAATGATCCTGATTGAACTGTGATATCATTATCACCTGATTTGTAGGCAGCGGTTACTTCGACGGTTCCAAGCGGGATTATCCCAAGCGCGACACTAAATGCTGATGTTGCTCCCTCATCAATTGTGATAGATTTAGTACTTAACCTGAAACCTTGATGTGGCCCTTCGTAAACACCCATATCGATAATTGGAGGCACTCCATTGCCTGTATCTGAGGTATGAGGATCATCGGTAAAGCGGGGATTCCCCTCTATGTCCGATGGTAGAGGTTCATTCACATCTCCATCGCTATCAAGGTCGAAAGTGTCCAGTGGTACATCATTGTTGTTACCAGCATCAGTACATGGTGAGCCAGGAGATAGGCGCAGGTTATCGTCTTCCGTACCAAATAGATTGTCATCTCCGTCGGGATCTAAATACGTTGGATCTTCACCTATATTACCTATTCCTCCCAAAGAACCGGACCAACCTTGTATGCAGCAATAGTTAACAATAGGTGTTGATGCATCAATCTGTGCTGACTGATCCATACCACCATTATCAGTGTTGCCCCAGAGAACACAGTTAGTCAATGATGGATGATTAAAAGAACGCATCCCACCGCCACGTACAGCCGAATTACCGCTAAAGCTGCAGTTGACCAGAGATGCCATACCCCAGTAGCTGTACATCCCGCCGCCTTCGCCTCCAGCGGAGTTTCCGCTAAATAAACAATTAATGATTTTAGGACTGCCACAAGCAGAATGAAAAATAGCACCCCCATCTTCTTCAGCAGAATTGCCAATAAATGAGCAGTTAATTAGTGTCCCGGAGCAAGAGAGGTAGAGGCCCCCTCCATTACCTCCACATGACGTACAAGCTTCAATGACCCTGTTTCCAATGAAAGAGCAATTGATAAACGTTGCCGAAGCGTTAGCCCCTCCGCCATATCCATCAGCCCGATTTCCCACAAAAGCACAATTTATGAATTTCCCTCGACACCAAGCTACTGCACCTCCATTTTCCTCAGCGTAATTATTTTTGAATATACAGTTGACTACTGTTGGATTTGCAATCTCGACTCCCACGCTACCATACATCCCACCTCCATCTTCGTTTTCATAGGAACCATTTGCTTTGCCACCGCTTATCGTAAAGCCATCAAGGATGGCCGTTGAATTAGTGTCAGTTGCCGTCACCACATGATAGCTGTTGGTTCCATCCAGTTGACCATCAAGTATGGATTTGTAATTATTGGGATCACGTTCTTCCTCGCTACCTCCTCCAGGGGGGAAACCGCCATAAATGGCTACGCCACTAATGAGATGGAAACTTGAACCACGGCTGCCAGGCGTAATCCCTGCACCTTGATCGGGCTTGTAAATGCCTTGGGCAACCCTTATCTCATCACCACTTTGAGCTGCAGCTAAAGCGTCTTGAAGGTAAATATAAGCGTTTTCCCAAGATGAACCGTCATTTGTTCTTGGAGCATTTGTATCAACAAAAATTGTTTGTCCAATTGCAATTGTACCGTCCAAACCCAGCATCGCCAAAAGGATAAAAATAACCATGAAAATTCTGGTGTGATATGAAGTCACTTTTATTATCCTAATCTCCTATATATTGACAGAACTTGTACTTTTGATAGAACATGTGGCACGATCCTCCAAAAACATAAGTACGATGAAGCAGGACACTTCATTGTACCTTAAATTGTTCTCCAATTCAATTGCCCTGTCAGAGTACGTTTTAACTCTCGTTTTATCGTCTTCTAAAAATAGATAAGCAAGAAAAGGCTCAATCTTGCGCGCCACCAGAAAAAAACTATATTTTTTCCCGGCATCGCACTATTTTCCGCCTCTTATTTACAGATAACATCTTGTAGTTAAAGCAGTTATATCACTTGAGCTTTTTAAGCGGACAGATGAAAAAACAATGACAAACATGGTTTTTTCATCGGTCTTATTGAAATGGCCAACTTGTCAATGTGCTTATCCACAAAGGCGGTGCGATAATCTATTCCAAAATGTACTTAATTTTGCTAAAATTAAGGGCTTAAGTAAAAAAGTTATTCTTTTTCGGAAAGGATCGGCAGATAAACGAAAAGACCCGGGATCGGAGAAACGTATTTTGGATCAAACTGATAAGACAAGCATGGGCGGGTTAAATGAAGCATTTGACCCTACGCCCTGGACAGATATTGACAAAATACAAAATCGCGATACAATCTCAGCACAACAAATGACAGGTGATTTGCTGAAAAGATACTGGAAGCCTGTTTACTGCTATCTCCTCCGTAAAGGCCATCCAAATGAAACTGCAAAAGACCTGACACAGGGTTTTTTCCATGAAGTCGTATTGGGCAGGTCTCTCATCCACAAAGCCGACCGCGAAAAAGGACGATTTCGCACCTTTATACTTACAGTCTTGGACAGATACCTGATAAGTGTTCATCGTGGTGAAACCGCGAAAAAACGCAAGCCAGTAGGCGGAATGGTTCAACTGGAAGGTATTGATACGTACCGAGATATTGAACTGATTCACTCTTTCACACCAATTGAGGCCTTTAACTATACCTGGGCCTCTGAATTGCTGGACCAAGTATTGGCCGATGTGGAAAAGGAGTGTCTCAAAAATGGTCAGGAAACTCACTGGCAGGTTTTTCACGCCAAAATCGCCCAACCAATTATGAGCAATACTGAACCGCCATCGCTGGCAGAGATTTGCAGCAAATACAGAGTTGAAAGCGAATCAAAGGCCTCAAACATGATAGTAACTGTCAAACGCAGGTTTCAGGGGATTCTGGCTGGTCATCTGCGAAAGTTCATGTTAACAGATTCTGAAATCGACGCTGAGATTAGCGACCTTATGAAAATTCTTTCCAAGAGCGGCGCAGGATAGCAGTTGAAATTGCGTATCTTTTATTGGAATAGTACCATGGAGAGTCTCCGAGCGTATTTTGCAGATGTATTGGTACTTGCTTGAGATAACATTTATTTGGTGTTGTTCTATCACAGTTTTAGAGATATTTACAACTATGAAGACATTTGGATTAAAACCAAGACAGTTGGCCAATTTGTTAGGTATTGGTTGTGGAAAAAGCGGCTTAGAAGAACAGTCGGACACAAACGAACTGAAAAAAGCCATGTTAAGCGAGAAGTTCACCACTGTTTTGCCGTTAGATCCAGATTTGGGGGCTTCTCTGCCGGCTGTTCTGGGGCGACCCTGTAGAGAACTGCTCAGCGTAGCAGCTAAATCGCTAAGCGACATACTCACCAACCCAAAGACCGATGTCAGTATAATTGAGACAATCAAGGATTACGGTAAAAGATTATCTGTTTCGGAAATTGAGCCATTTCAGCAAGCTCTTGCCCTGACGATATACTATAGTGCAATAGCTGCAGCGTTAGTTTATCACAATCAAAAAATCAGTGCCCATTCATACCAAAGCCTGAACCACTACTTCTCAATGCTTCTGCAAAAGGGATGGATGTTGCCAGAGCTTGACGATCTTTTCACAAGAGCCAGAAAGATTTGCTCAAAAAAAGGAGGATAAAGCATTAAGAAAAAGTACCCAACAGATAAACCAATGGCTGATACGCCAATGCCTCCTATCAGCGGACCACAGCCAAAAGAGGAAACGACCACCAGTCATCAAGGCCTACCGCAGATTGAAGGTTACCAGATTATCAACTTGATAGATGAAGGAGGTATGGGCATTGTCTGGCGTGCTGTACAGTTGAGCACAAATCGCCAAGTTGCTCTCAAACTCCTTGGTTCGGCAACCTTTGGTTCAAAGAAGGCTCAACTGCGTTTTGAACGGGAAGTAGAACTGACTGCACGTCTGGAGCATCCCTATATCGCCCGTGTTTACGACAGCGGACTGCATCAAGGCGTATATTATTATGCCATGGAGTTAATTGATGGTGTACACCTCGACCAATATGTTAATAATAGCCAATTAACTCATCGCCAAATTATAGAATTATTTGATAAGATATGTAAGGCTGTTGAATATGCCCACAGTAAAGGAATTATTCACCGTGATCTCAAACCTTCCAATGTTATCATAACAGATGATGGGCTTCCTCACATCGTGGATTTTGGACTGGCAAAAGCACTGCTTGATCGTGATTGGGATCCAAATATATCGACTTATAGTGAAGCAACGGGTACACCGGCATACATGTCCCCAGAACAAGCGGCTGGTACTATTGACGCTATCGATACACGTTCTGACATTTTCAGCCTTGCAGTGGTTTTGTATAACTTGTTAACTAAATGTTGGCCCCACGATGTTTCTGGCACACGGGATAAAGTGCTGCATAATATTCAGACTGATGAACCTGTTAAGCCTTCAAAACTTATTCGTCATTTCGATTCCGACTTAGAGACTATTCTTCTAAAAGCCTTAGAAAAGGAACCAAAGCGTAGATACCAGTCTGTGGCAGAACTTCGCCATGACTTGCAGTGTTGGTTATCAGGCTTACCTATAGTTGCCAAATCCGGAAGCTCAATATATCTTCTACGTAAAATTATCTCTCATCATCGTTATACGAGTGCAGTTGCAGGTCTTCTGTTTATAATTGTTCTTGGATTCGGATATGCAAGTTTTGATTTATATCTACAAACTAAAAAAGCATTACAGAAACAAGCTAAAGCTGATCGTGCTTCCGTCGAGATAATACAGAACAATAAGGAACTTGCTGCAGCCGCCAGTAATGGCATCAGACAACAAGCTTTCGGATGGTTTTTATTGGCTTGGCATCAGTTACGCGTGGATGAAGCCAAGGATATTAGAAACTCGTTTCCTGAAGATTCTCAAGAATTTGCTGCTGTGTCGTTTCTCCTGGATGAAAAGCCGTTGATCTCAAAAGAGGATGAGTTCAGACAAACCGTCGGAAAAGAAAAAGGCGATTTTGCAAACTTTGTGGTCGGTGAATACCATCTAAAGCAAGGCAATACCGCTGATGCACTGAACGCCTATCAGCAATGTAATTTAGACAAGGTTGACAGTTGGTTGAGTGCACGAATAAAAGCACGTCTTGAAGCTTTAAAAGCAGCATCTGGGAAGGCTATTGGCTCATTCCAGGCACAATCTGAAAAGGAGAAGCAAGATTAATGCCCAGCCAATGTCAGAGACAATCTTTGCCTGCGAATCGAACCGCATTTACTCTCGTTGAACTACTGGTTGTAATTGCGATTATCGCACTTTTGTTAGGTATTCTTCTGCCAAGTCTACGCGCAGCCCGCATTGCTGCTAATCGCACAGCTTGTCAGGCCAACCTTAAGCAATTGGCGCGGGCCTGGCAAACGTATCTCAATGACCACGATGGGCGCTTTTATCAAGGTATAAATGCTAACCTGAATTACGGGGGATGGAAAGGTGAACAAAACTGGTCCCCAAGACCGCTTAATAAATATGTTGACCTGCCAACAGAAGCACCCGATTCACCTTCTTGGGCCAGGGTATTTCGGTGTCCATCCGACCGAGGGGGTGTACCTGGAACTACGCTATCTGCTCACCAACGTTTCGGAACCAGCTATCAAACCAATATTTTATTGATAGGCCAAAATCAGACAGGTACAAGAGGCATTCCATCTCAACTAAAGCCTCTTCATTATGAAATCAATCAACGACTCAAAAACGTGACAATAACATCCGTTAGCAAACCCACAAATTTGCTGCTGATAGGTGACTATGGTTGGGTGAATCAATGGATGCCGAAGGTTCCATTTCGAACCGAATGGCACAATAAAAACTATCATCACAATCTCACTTTTCTCGATGGCCACGTGGAGTTTCTGCATGTCCATAAGGGACTATATGTTACCAGCAATTACTGTGTGCTGCCGTTTCAGGAACTTTACAGTTTAGCTCGCCAAGTCCAGCAGGAGGAACCGTGTGATTAAGCATAAATATAGCAAGCTTCTCTTCTCATTGACTGCTCTGACAGTGTTATGTTTTTCCAGACAAGCGGTTTACTCTGAAGTTGTCACACGCACATATCAAGTCTCTGCCAGTGCCGATGACGTCTACGATTACGAACCAACTGGTCGCGTTTCTGTTTTTACCGAACACCTTATGTTCGGAACCGATGACCCAAACCGGTTGCCATATTTAATGAATGGAATGCGTTTTACTAATCTTGATATACCGCAAGGTGTTATCATAACCAATGCGTTCTTGAAAGTTCTACCGTATTCACCACCGTTCTGTATCGCAACAGTTTATGCTGTGATTCAAGCCGAAAACACGGACAATGCCGATGGATTAGGTATGCGTTTTCTCTCAGAGCTTAATACGACAACTGCAGCAGTCAACTGGGATCTTGTGACTCCTTGGCAGAATCTAAATACCTGGTATGCCAGCCCTGATATTGCTCCTGTGATTCAGGAAGTGATACAGCGACAGGGATGGAGTCCTGGCAACTCGCTTGTTGTCCTGTGCAGTGCAAGAATGGCCGGTTATGGAACCTTACCCAGAGCCTTTTCTTCCTATGACCGCGGCAGCAGTTATGCTCCCAAATTGGAGATTTATTATGAAACGAATAGTCCGGTGATTTCCGGTTATGTCAGGACGGCTGATGGTGAGGGTATCGAAAATGTATTAATTTCAGCCAATAATGGAGGCAGTTCCTACACAACAGATAATAACGGGTATTATGAGCTTGTCGTTCCGGAAAATTGGACGGGTATAGTAACACCTACTAAGATCTATTGGAGTTTTATCCCCGGGGCTATTGATTACAGAAACCTGACCGAAGATATATCCAATCAGAATTATATTGGCAATCATATGGGAATAAAAGTAAATGCCCAGGGAACGGGTGATTTTCCCACCATTCAAGCGGCTATCAATGCAGCACAGGCCAACGAAGAAGTCGTACTAATGCCTGGCACATTCCAGGGGCCAGGCAACCGTGATTTGGATTTTAAAGGAAAACAAATTACGGTACGAAGTTCTGAACCTGACAACTGGATTGTAGTTACCTCCACAATTATCGACTGCCAGGGTAGCCAAACGGATCCACATCGGGGCTTCAGGTTCGACAGTGGCGAAAGTAACAATTCGATTCTCACCGGTATTACCATTATTAATGGATTCCCTCCGGAAGAATTTTTCAATTATCAGGATTACAGATTCGTTGGAGGAGCTGTTTATTGTAGGAACGGCAGCCCGACTATCAGTAGTTGCATTATCCGCGATAACATGGCGGACGACGAAGGCGGCGGTATTTGCTGCAGAGGTACTAATCCGAGAATCACCAACTGTCGCATATACGGAAATAAAGCCCATTATGGAGCAGGTATTTATATTAAAGACGGCAGCCCTATAATTGAAAACTGTGACATCTCAAGCAACGGAGAATTTGGTTTTATTGATAGCCCTTATGGATTAGACTGGCCTATTGGCGGTGGAATATATAGCTTAAATGGTAGTCCTTCAATACTTAACAGCTCCATCAGCTTCAATAAAGCAACCCATGGGGGAGGTTTATGTCTGGTTGACAGCACACCTTTGATCACCGGTTGCATCATCCAGTACAACGAGTGTGATCTTTTGGGCTATCAGAGAACCACTCCTATGGGGGGAGGTATAGTTATTTCCGGTGGTGACAATACTCTCGATAAAAACGTTATATTTAAAAACTCGGCTGTTGGGCAGGGAGGCGGAATCTCAATCTCTTCCGGCGGTACGACAAATATAAATAATTGCGCTGTTACCGGAAACTACAGTTATAACTATGGTTCTCCCGAAGGTTACGGGGGAGGAATTATGTGTATCTGGGGTGAATCGAGTCTGAATATTAAAAACTCCGCCATATACAGCAATTATTCCAATGCCTACGGTGGTGGCGTTTTCATAGATGGTAACAAAACAGTGAATATAGATAACAGTATCGTCTGGGGAAATGCCGCTCCGATGGGCGGTGAATTGGCGATTATGAAAACATGGTCCTTATCTGGGCCATCAACACTTACGGTTTCCAACAGCAATTTACGCAGCAGTGCTGGCGGAATATATATTGAAAGCGGCGAAGATCATATCCTGAACCTGCAGGGAAATAATATTGACGCCAATCCAATGTTAACCCCTGATAGCCACCTCAAATCAGGTTCACCTTGTCTCGATTCCAGTAATTGCGGGCTTACAATTGATTTCGATGGCGAAACTCGTCCTGTAGATATACCAGGTGTTGGCGGTGAATCGCCGGAAGAAAATATTTTCGATATGGGAATAGATGAGTTAGCTGACAGTGACGATGACGGTCTGCCCGACTGGTGGGAAAATATCTATTTTGGCTCACCAGTTGCCGCATATCCTGATGCCGATGACGACGGAGACGGTTTGACTAATCTGCAGGAATACGAAATGTATGGCAGCAATCCGATTGCCCAGCCTTATTACGTGTCTGAAACAGGTGATAATAGTAACAGTGGTTTAAGCCTCGCTTCCGCCAAGAGGACTATCCAGGCGGCCATTGATGTCGCCGGTGATGGAGGTACCATACTTGTTGATTGCGGCGACTATTCGATGTATTCTCTGTATTTTCAGTATAAAGCATTGATTATTAAATCGCTTTTTGGCCCCGAGTGCACGACCATTCACGGTCATAACGATCGCATAACACTAAATGAATTAGGCGTAAACGCAACTTTGGAAGGTATTCTTTTCGATAAGTGTGATATCAATAACTGGAATTACAGTGCTCTCGATTATTGCAGAGTTATTTTCAAAAATTGCGTATTAAAGGGTAACAGTTCCACTGGAAAAGGTGGCAAATTACAATGCAGATATGTCAATTTGAGTTGTGATCAGATGTCGCTCCAACCCGAGCCTGATCCGAGTGGCCAAATCAGCGCTGGTTTTATCCATTACTCAAATGTATATCTGCAGGATCACCTTACTCTGGAGAAAGGGATGCTGGAGTTGCGCACGAGTTTATTTGATGGTCCCGGTGTAATTGCGCTCAACTCAAATAGTATGTTTAATATCAGCGGCGGTCAGGACGACGGCCCTTCTGTAATTCGCACCGATATAATTGGTCCTGGCGACATCGAAATAGATATGGGACAGCAACTAATTGTTGCCGGCGATGCAATCGTAGATTTACAAAGACAACCGGGGGACACTTGTGTTGATTCAGAAGGTGGTAAGATTATTGTCAATGGAGAATTAGTAGTCACAGACCAGGCTACGATTCGTAACTCCACGGTCTGTGTAAATCAGGCTAAGTTTGAAGGTAATAATATCATCCAGAATAATGATATCAGGCTGATTGAGGCCAGCACAAACTATGGCGGCCAATTTTACGTACAGGATAGCGCGGCAATCATAGACAACTATATTATCTCAGAAGGGGATAGGTATTTAGATCTCGACCCTGACCCAGATAACCGCAATACGCAAATTCATAATAATATCATTGAAGTTATAATCAAATCTGGCGCACCAATCGAACAAGGAACACTGCTTGAATTACGAGCCAGAGATTACGATTGTGGCAGTCCAAATAATCCCTTCTGTGAATCGGGTGCATTCCAAGTACCTGCCTCAAGTCCTGGGTTTACTGTAGATCCGTCAGAAAACTGGGTATTGGAAAAGCTTGTCATTGAGGAAAATGCTAAACTTAACCTGACCAACCGACAGGGCTTTGAGTTCCAAGACCCAGGTATCACCACACCAGAAACTGTCTATGTAAAAGAACTTGTCCTTTATCCTAATTCAGTACTTAACACAGCCCTTCAGACACTTTATTATCAAAGTTTGGTAGATGAAAACGGTGTTGAACTTACGCGAGATCCTCATGATCCCAGTGCTCCCTTAGCAAATGGAAGCAGGATTGTCGATATACCTCTATTAGGTTTTTCACTTGGTGTTATCGCTATGGAAGATGATACAGAGTTTGATGTTCGTATCCAAAAACGCCTGACCGATCCTGCTGATTTTGATCCCGTCCATCCCTACGAACCACTGCCAGAAGGGTCAATTACCCGTGAAGATGGACTTGTCCCTGGATTTCCTGGTGTCGGTGTGATGGATATGCAGACAATGGATGCCAGTTCTATTGCAGCTAAAGGCTCATTCGCCAGAGCTGGGAATGAACAAATCACCGTTTTCTTCGAATACAAATTTCTTGAAAATCCCAATACTGAGTTGGTAGTGTACTTAAGCAACACACCTGAGGTTGGTCAGAATAATTTTGAGGTAGCACGCGTTCGTCCGCCAAATTCAGATCGAGCAGGTTCTTTTGCAAGTGATGAATTTGCGATATTTTGCGGCACATTTTCATCAAGCGGTTTCAACTTTACACGTGGTGTCTATGTTGAACTAGAATTATGTGGTGCTAACTCTCGATGCTGGGTCAAAAACTGGGATCCGCAGGTAATCTGTACATTTATTTGTGCTGATTTTACAGGCGATAACGCTGTTGCTGAATCAGATTACTTGACTTTAATAGCAGAGTCAGGTCAACCGGTACCGGATGGAAAGGGTTGTCTAGACCTTGTAGGCGACGGTTTTGTTAATCTGAACGATATTCTCGCTTGGGACCTAGCCTTTTATGGGCTTAATGCTTGTGGCCCGGGCAGCACGTCAGCTATGATGTCTCCTTCTGAGCAGATGGTGATGAGCACTGTACAATTAACACAAGGTTCTGAGATTGCCGCTCCGCTTTTAATCACAGGTAAGCCAAATGGAGATGGTTTTCAGGAGGACTTTCTTTATACAGCCGAGACAAATGGTACCTGTCTTGACCCACCAACATCCCCTACTTGTCCGTCTCCGGAGTACTGTGGACGTGCCAACGGTCGTCTGGTCAAAGATAGTACAGGTCGACTCTACCAAATTCAAGGCGTTTACGGACTTGTCCGCCGTGATACTGGCATGGCTGTTATTGAACCGAAGGAAAATCTTCCCTTCAATGGCAGTACTGTTCAGGTGGGCATTATTTCAGGTAGTGGCCTGGCTTTGACTGATGCTGTCTTTAACCCTGACGATCCAAATATTATTTATGTTGTGCCGGTGCTTGTAACATCGCCCGGGAGTGAATGCCCTTATAAAGCAGCAGCTAAGCTTGTTCTTCACAATGATCCAGATCCTAATTACTCTATTGCAATGATATATGGCAAAGACCCCAGTACAGATCCAGATGTTACTGTCACGTCTTATGGCTGTGATGATATAATAATGGAACCTGACTTTCAGCAAATACATGAAATTGAAATTGATGTGTTCGGAAACCTTTTTGTTACAAGCAGTCAGGCTTTAAATGACAACGACTGGATGTTGATTTACCATGAAGCAACAGGAAATGCATCCGAACTTCGCGTGCTACTTACCGATGTGCTTGAGGGCCTCACTGCGCTGTTTGTTTCATCCTCCGATGACAGACTCTACTTGGCATCATCGGTCAATTCATTACATGATGCCAAGACACGTGTGTTTCGTTTTAATATACAGTATTCCGGCAACTCGGTAGTTGGAATTACCTTTGACGATTTTATTGACATCAACAATCCAACTGCCGGAGATATGGGTTATGGATATTTAACTGTCATTACCAGCATCACAGAAAACCCCGTTGACCGTTCATTATACGTTACCGGTTACACTGCTCCGAAGTACAGTGACAATGATACTTTTAATAATTTAGATCCAATATTTACAACACCTACCTTGGCAGTTATACCCCACAATTCAAGTGGCACCATAACAGCAACTGAGATCAGCGGTTTTGATCTAGCCCTACCTTTATCTGTTATTTGGACTGGAACTACTGGAGAAGCAGATTGGTGTTATGGAGCAGATTTGAATTTCAGTGGAGAAGTTGATTTTATTGATTTTTCGATGTTTGCAGTTTATTGGCTCGACTCCAACTGTGTACCTCCGGATTGGTGTGGGGGTGCCGATCTAAATCCTGACCTCGGCGATAGAGACCAGGTTGACATAGTTGATCTCGGCATCCTCACAGCATATTGGCTTGAAACCGATTGCTCTGATCAAGGTAATTAAGTCAGATATTAATTGTGTTCGAATCTACAATTACGCCTAATAACCACAAAAAAAATTGCCTTTCCTTCTATTGTTACAGCCTGTCACCAACCGGTATTTGCTCTACTGAACTACGCAGTACAGGATCAACATTTGTATGCGGCATAATCAACGAAAAAGTGCGAAAGTAAACAAAGTGTAAAATGCAAAACCACAACTTAAAATGTAAAATGTGTTTCTTTCCATACGACTATTTTCGTTTCACTCAGGATAAATTTGATTCTTTAGGTATCTAAATCTCCATGTTTATGATATTAAGAGGCATGTTTGCCTGAATTGCCGCTGACTCTTCGCTTTTAATTGCTCATTTTTACATTTGAAATGCTGAATTATGGTTAGTATTATAGCAAACCGGTCAATATGTTCAATATAAATACAACTTTTTTAAAAAAATATTAATATAAAGCAAGTTCGTGAAGAGTGAAGCGTATCTCGCAGAAAATAGCATAAGATCTAAAGTGAAAAGACCATTATTGGTGCGATTAATTTCACCCTACTACTCAGAGCAAGCAGGGCAGTCAGGAAAGATCCAAAAGCGTATCTCGCCATTTTTACTGATTTTTCATCGATTATTGTGGTTCTGAATTGTCACGGTGACAGGAAATTTTTTTCTTGACATCTGGCCAAAATCTGGTATGATGTTTACAGTTTTTTCGGCTGTCCAGGAGGAGGACAGCTAAAATGCGTTCCTTTTAGCTCCCCCCTGAATGGATATATAGCAATGAGAGATTGCACCACGAGAATTACACAAAAATCTTTGTGGCGTTTTACGTCTTCATAACGGCACTTACGGGTCAGGCGGCAGAAGGAAAAACCATAACCGTGGCTAATGACGGTCGTCCGTGTGATTTTATCAGTATCCAACCAGCTATCGACTTCGCCACCGGCGGGGACGAAATCGAGGTTTGGCCGGGGACATACTACGAGTCCATCAACTTCGGCGGCAAGGCGGTTCGTCTTTACAGCAACGGCGGGCCGGGAGTAACCACCATCGATGGGAGTCAGAGCTACTTAGATAATTTTGACGATGGCAACTACACTGGCTGGCAAATCGTGGACCAAGGCAATTATTCAACGCCATCCTCCTGGTCGGCCGCGACAGGCGAGATGGTACAGAGTTCCAATATCTATACGG
>SMTZ1_10003074_pt1 | contig 27250 bp, 24 predicted proteins | sample DeeMarSWOR136_30_FD_25667 | JGI IMG/M metagenome (IMG submission 25667)
GAAAAATATAAATGGTCCTGCTGCAATAAATGCCATGATTTCTCTTGTTTCAAAAATTGGTAGAATAAATGCAATATTTCCAACCATTATATGAAGAATTTTTCTACTTACTTCTGGATATTTATCAAGAATCTTTTCGGTTATAATAAGAAGAATTGCAACATAAATGTAAACAAGTGCAACCCCTACTAAATCACTATGAATCATATTATTTATCCACCATTAATTAATAAAAGAAGGATAGGTACTAAAAAAGCAATAAGACCTATGAAAATTGCAAGTAATGTAAAACTTCTATAAAGTTTTAAATTTGGTTTCTTTTTAAAAATCAATTGAAAAGATGTGCTTAAAAGCATCGTATCAGTAATTAATACAAGTATTATATAAAAATAATTCAGATAATAAATTACATATTTCTCCATAATAAAAGGTAAAAAACTTAAAACAATAGCAATTAAAAAAAATATAGCGGCAAGAATATTTGACCTTCTATTACCAATATATTTTGGAAAAGACCTAACTCCTGTTTTGCTATCACCTATAAAATCCATAACATCCTTCATTATTTCTCTACCTGAACCTGCAAAAAATGCTATTAATGCAACTATTATAATCGAAGAATCGATTTCAAAAAATAATACATCTTTTTTTATTACTGCTGCTCCTCCAAAAATAAAAGGAATTGCCATTACATATGCTATATAGAAATTTCCAAGCAACTTAATCTTCTTCAGCTTTGCATCATAGACAATTGCAAGAAGAGCAGTAATTAGTGCAATAAAAAAACAAGAAATATTTACGAAAAATGAACATATTATTCCTAAAGGAAACAAAACGAAAAATAAAAATAGAGCAGATTTTGGTGAAATATCACCTCTTACTAGGGGTCTATCTATTCTTTTATTTTTTTTATCTATTTCTAAGTCATAGTAATCATTTAGAGCAAAAGTACTTGCTTCAAGGAATAAAGCTGTAAAAAAAGTAAGTATGAACTTATCAAAAGTAGGGAATCCTTCTCCTTTTAGCGCTATTAAAGAACCAATTAGTATTGCTATTGCAATCATTACACCATGTTCTAATCTTAGGAGTTGCCAGATTGCTTTGATTTTTTTCATTACGCACCAAAATAATATTGTTTATTATAAACTTTTAATAAAAAATGAATGGAGATAATCACATCTGAGGTTTTATTATAACCTTAATTGAATTTTTTGCCTGAGCAGTCAATTTGAATCCTTTTTCTGTTTCATTTAGAGGAAATCTATGGGTAATTAAATCTATTACTTTCACTTTTTTAGTTTTAATTAAATTTATTGCCTCTTTAATATCTCTTGGAGCTCCTGCATAAGTTGAAACCATTTTTACCTGTTTATTCCATAAATCAAACAATGGAAATGGAATTTCAACACCAGGTTCTGTTGGAGCAAAAAATAGAATAGTTCCGCCAGCAGCTACTGATTCAAAAGATTGCCTTACTGCAGAAGGTGCTCCAACACATAAAATAACAAGGTCCGCAAGTTTTCCATCATTTTGTTTTTTAATTTGTTCAGAAACATTCTCTTTTGCATGGATTACTACATCTGCCCCTATTTCCTTGGCCTTTTTCAAACGGAAGTGATTAATATCAGTTGCAAAAATTTTATTTGAACCCATTGCTTTTGCTAGTTTAATATTTAGAAGACCTGCTACTCCACTACCAATAACCAAAACATTTTGCCCTGATTTAAATTCTGCAATTCTCAAACCTCTAACAACACAAGCCAATGGTTCAATAAATGCTCCTTCTTCATAATTAAGTTCTTTTGGTAGAATAAACACTCCACAATCGATATTAATTTCTGGAACTCTTAAATACTCTGCAAAACCTCCAGGGTCAAAATTTGTCGAATGTAATGTATCACAAATAGTATGCTGATTATTTATACAATAATTACAAGTATTACATGGTATATGATGAGAGACAAAAACTCTATCTCCAACTTTAAATTTTTTTATATTCTTTCCAACTTTTACAATATCCCCAGACATTTCATGGCCTAGCACTCTTGGTGCTTTTTTTGATCTGTACCATTCCATTACATCGCTTCCACATATTCCACATGCCTGAACCTTTACTAACATCTCGTTATCATTTATTTCTGGAATTAGCATTTCTTCGATTCTGATATCGTTATTATTATAATACATTGCAACTTTCATTTTTTCCATTTAAAAAACCTAAATGTGGAAACTTTAATTATTTATTATATGTTACCTCTATATTGAAAAAATATAAAGGATGGATAAAATGGGATTATTTGGACCGCCAAAAATATCTTTGATGCTGGAAAAATATAATTTTACCCCTGGAGAAATTGCCAAGGGAACTGTAAAACTTAATTTGAAAAAACCAGCTTATGCAAGAAAATTAATGGTTTCTTTAATTGGTGTTAGAAAAGTTAGACGTGGAAATAACTGGCAATGGCAACAAGTTTATGATTTTGATATGCCAATTTCTGGAGAAAAAGATTATCAAAACGAACAAGTTCCTTTTGAAATGAAAATTCCACCAGATATTTTGGATCCTAGAACAACTCAACAAGCAATACAGGATTCAATTGAGGATAAATTAGGTTCTGCTGGAAAATTTATAAGTGCTATATCAGTTGGTACAGGTAAAACAGAGTGGAAAATAAGGGCTCAACTTGACATCCCAAAGAAATTAGATGTTAAAGCCACTCAAGATATACAACTCTATGATAAATAAAATATTCAGATTTTATTAACGAACTATTTTTACATTGATCTAAGTCTTCTAATTCTTTCATCTATTGGTGGATGAGTGGCCCAAATTGAATTTACTGATACTCTTTTGAAAGGATTAGCAATATATAGTGGTGCAACAGTTTTTGATCCTTTCGGTTTGGATTTTGGAAAATCCTGTTTAATTTTTTCCAAAGCTTTTGCAAGTCCCTCAGGATTTCTTGTTAAATAAGCACCATTTGAATCTGCAAGATATTCTCGTTTTCTAGATATTGCAAGATATGTAAGTCTTGAAAAAATCGGTGCCAAAATTACAAATATTATTGCTAACACAATAATAATTGCATTGCCTTCACCTTTTCTACTTCTTGTGCCTCCACCCCAAAAAAGTGACCAAAATACAAGTTCAGATATTAACGCAATTGCACCAACCACAGCAACAGTAATTGTCATAATTAAAATATCATTGTTTTTAATGTGGCTCATTTCATGTGCCATTACTCCCTCAAGTTCATCAGTTTTTAATTTTCTAAGAGCTCCAGTTGTTGCACATATTACTGCTTCTTCAGGTTTTTTTCCTGTTGCAAATGCATTTATATTGTCAGAATCCTGAACATAAACCTTTGGCATTGGAAGTCCTGCAGCAATTGACATTTCTTCAACTTTATAAATGAAAAGTTTTTCTTCTCGATTATTAGGATTTGCTGGTCTTGCTTTTGCAGCTGAAAGGACTGTCTGAACTGAAACTGAATATGTAATTAGTACATATCCAATTGCGATAGGCAAAGCAAAAGCAAGGGCTATGAATATATTTCCAGCAAATAGAATGTAACCAAGAGAAAAAACAATAGCAATGAACAATAGAGCCATAAATGAACAAATAACAATTGTTTGACGTTTATTTCTCCTAATATGATCCTCGACAAGGAGTTTTTTTTCCATAATATCTGGTTATCAAATTAAAATTAAAATTTTACCTTTGGAAGTTCTCTTGATGCTTCTGGAATCTTTAGCATATCTCTTGTTTTTCTATTCATCCTCTTTGCAAACCAAAGTCCTGGGAAAGTCTCGATTGTATTGTTATATGCTAAAGTTACATCATTGAAATGTTGACGGGAATAAGCGATTTTATCCTCAGTATGTGTCAGTTCATCTTGTAATTGTAAGAAATTTTGATTTGCTTTTAAATCCGGGTAATTCTCAGCTACTGCAAATAAGGATTTTAATGCACCGGTAAGCATGTTATCTGCATCAATATTTTGCTGATGAGTTTTTGCAGTCATCAGTGCTGAACGTGCCTTTGTTACATTTTCAAGAACTTCTTTTTCATGTTTCATATAACCCTTTACAGTTTCCATAAGATTTGGAATTAAATCTGCTCTTCTTTTTAGTTGTACATCAATTTGAGCCCATGAATTATCTATCCTATTCTCCATTCTGATTATTCTATTGTAAAAACCCCAGAATATCAATAGGAAAAATATTACGATAATTATTACGATTATTCCTATCCATAATAACATATTTTTCTCCCCATTTCTTTTTTAGGTCGTTAATATCACTTTTTATATAAAGTTATCGAGTTTGTAAAATTTTGAATTATTTTTTTGATTTGAAAAAATCATAGGCTTCTTTAGGCGTGTATTTTTTATGAACCACGGCATTCACTGCTTTAATCATACTAACAGGGTCACTACTTTGGAAAATGTTTCTACCCATATCTACACCAATTGCACCTGCCTGAAGCGCATCATAAGCCATCTGAATTGCATCTTTTTCTGGTATTTTTTTTCCTCCAGCAATAACAATCGGAACAGGACAGGTTTCAACAACCTTTTCAAAATTGGGACAGAAATAAGTCTTTACTATACTTGCTCCTAGTTCTGCAGCCATTCTTGATGCAAGTGACAGATATTTAGCATCTTTTCCAAGGCCCCTACCTACGGCCGTTACTGCAAGAACAGGTATACTATATCTGTTTGCATCATCAATAATTTTAGTAAAACCAAGGAGTGTATCTCTCTCAAAAGGTTGACCAACAAGTATTGAAAATGCTACAGCAGCAACATTTAGTCTGATTGCGTCCTCTATCGATACGATTATTCCTTCATGAAGTAGATTTGTTTCATTTAAAATACTTGTTCCACCAGATACCCTTAGACAGATTGGTATATCTGTATCTGGGGGAATATAATTCCTTAATGCACCCCTGGTAGGCATAAGAACATCAGCATAAGGGATAAGGGGCTTTACCATTTCATCAAGTTTTTCAAGGCCTGTCGTTGGACCCATGAAATACCCATGATCAACTGCAAGCATAACAGTATGTCCATCTTTTGGTCTAATTATCTTAGATAATCTGTTTTTCATTCCCCAATCCATAAATAAATCGCCTCCATTTCATTTAATGAATATTAAATTGTTATATAAATAATTTCTAAAGATTTCCTGGTAAATCTTTAAATTTGATGTTGTAATACCTGTTCTGCATTATTTGGAGGATTATAATATGTCGGTAATTGATAATTTAGAACCTAAACTTGTTTGGAAGCATTTCGATGAAATTAGGAAAATACCTCGATGTTCAAAACATGAAGAAAAAATCAGCAAATATATTCTAGATTTTGCAAAGAAACAAAATCTGAAATTTAAAAAAGATAAGATTAGAAATATTGTTATATTTAAACCAGCGATTTCTGGATTGCAAAATAAACCAACAGTTGTATTACAGGGCCATATGGATATGGTCTGTGAGAAAAATAGTGACGTGGTATTCGATTTCTCAAAAGATCCAATAAAACTTAAACTAAAAGGAGATTTTCTCACAGCTGATGGTACTACTCTTGGCGCCGATAATGGTATAGGTCTTGCAATGAGTCTTGCAATACTTGAAGATAAATCTTTGAAATTGGGGCCAATCGAGGCATTGTTTACTGTCGATGAGGAAACTGGTCTTACAGGTGCTTTTGCAATGGAACCAGATATGATAACTGGTAGAATACTTCTTAATCTTGATAGTGAGGATTTTGGTGTCATAACTGTTGGTTGTGCTGGTGGTGGTGATTCAAAAATTGAACTACCATTTAAAACTCAACCAATAAATGGAGACCTAGAAAGTTTTACCATTAAGGTCTCAGGATTACGTGGTGGTCATTCAGGTGTTGATATCCATGAGCAAAGAGGAAATGCTGTAAAATTATTATCGCGGATGCTTTGGAAAGCTTCAAATGATTATGATTTCTATATAACAGAAATGAAGGGTGGAGATAAACACAATGCAATACCTCGTGAGGCATATGCAACAGTTTCCGTAAAAAAGATTGAAAAAAATAAATTTATTGACATGCTAAAAACTGAAGAAAAAAATATCTTAGAAGAAATCAAACCTATTGATCCAAATTTTACTATTGATATAGAAGATATTAATAAACTAAATAAAACACTTAATAAAGACTCGCAAAATAAAATTTTAAATCTATTGCATGGTCTACCACATGGTATTGATAAGATGAGTTATGATATTCCTGATCTTGTAGAAACTTCAACTAATCTTGCATCTGTCAAATTCAATGAAAACAATGCATTAATTCACCTTAGCACTAGAAGCTCTATTAATTCATCATTACAGGATTTACGTGACCGTATTCATGCAATTGCGGAACTTTCAGATGCAAAGGTTACCGAAGAAAAACCGTATCCAGGATGGAAGCCAAATCTTGATTCAAAAATTCTAAAACTGTCAAAGAAGATTTTTAAGGACATGTATGGTAAAGAGCCAAAAGTTGAAGCAATTCATGCAGGTCTTGAATGCGGAATCATTGGCGAAAAATTCCCAGGAATGGATATGATATCAATTGGCCCAACTCTAAAATATCCACATTCACCAGAGGAACAATTACATGTTAGTACAGTTGACAAAACATACAAGTTTGTATTAGAAATCTTAAAAAATGTCTAATCAACGAATTATTTTTTTCAATTTTAAAATTATATTTTTTTCATAACTGCTTAATATAAGCTTATATATACCCCAAAAAAGTTTGTTAAATATTATAGATTTTGGATAAATAGATGTGTAGAAAATATGAATATAAAGAAAAGTATAAAAAACATATATACAGAGCAACCTGGAGAGCATATTTTTAAAAAAGATGCACCATATCAAAAATTCATTTTTATTAAATTAGGAATGATATTTTCTATGCCATTATTACGTTTAATTTGTAAAACCAGATTACGATTTCATCCATCAATATTATCAGCTATTGGTTTATTATCATGTATTTTTGGTGGAATATCATTTGCATATAATCAATTAATAATAGGTGCAATTTTTTTTTATCTGGGTTTGATATTTGATTTAGTAGATGGTCCATATGCTAGATTAACCAATCAATATTCATCTGAAATAAGAAGATTTGATAGTATTTGTGATAGAATAGCAAAAGCAACTTGTTTTTTAGGATTATGGTATAGTCAATTTTATTTGAAAGATTTATGGTATTTTGGTGTTACATGGATTATTATTTATTATTTATTAGAAGCTTATGCAACTAAATTTTTACCAAATAGATTTGTTGACACTAGAAATGTAACATTTACAGTTTGGGAAGTATCTTTTCTGATATTTATTGTAGGTCCTGTATTAAATCTAGTATATTTTATTTTACCATTATCTGTTCTTCTTTTAGGAATATTATATATATATAAATCTTATAGGAAATATCACTCTGTGGAGAGTGCTCAAAGTGGATGAGTGGACGAAAAGATATTCAGTATATAATAATCTAAAATGGACTGGAAACAATGATTTGCTTGAAAATATCAAAGATATGTGTATTTTAAAAAAGAGCTATATTGTATGTGATATTGGAACAGGCACAGGTATTGTGGCAAATTATTTATCTAAATATTGTAAAAGAGTTGAAGGTATAGATATTTCAAGTGATATGTTAAAAATTGCTAATGAAAAAAATAACAGAAAAAATGTTAAATTTCACCTTATGAATGCAGAAAATATCAGCTTTTCTAATTGTGTTTTTGATTGTGTTATTGCTAGAATGAGTTTTCATCACATTGTTAATACTAAAAAAGCTGTTTGTGAATGTAATAGAATTTTAAAAAATAATGGTAAAATGATTATTTGTGAGGTGATTCCCCCAAAGAATTCAGTATCATTTTATCATAAGTTCTTTAAAATAAAAGAGAAACGGCATATCTTTACCAAAGATAATATCATTGATTTACTAAAATATGGTGAGTTTAAAAGTATCAAATGCAAAGATTTTATCATGGAGCGTGTAAGTATTAAGAATTGGTTAAAAAATAGTGGCTTATCTGAACATAAACAAAAAATCATTTTTGATATGTGGTTAAATTCTGAAGATATGGTAAAAAAAGATCATAATCTATTGATAAACAATAGAGATATATTTGTTGATTGGAATTTTATGCTTTTTTCTGGAATTAAATCTGATAGTAATAAAGAGAATTAATTATATTTTCTTAAAAATTACAAAAATATTAAATACAAACAAATTATTATAAATATTAAATTTTTAGGGGGGAATAAAAAAATGCAAAATAATTATTTAAGAAAAGGATTGACAATTAGCCTTATTTTGATGCTAGTGGGAATAATTCCAAGTATAAGTGCTAAAATATCTCCATCAACTTTTTTTGAAACTATTAAGAATCATCCATTAAATAATGATGTTATTTTTTCTGACGATTTTAATGATAACTCTAAAGATTCTGAAAAATGGACAGAAATATTTACTGGTGGTGAATGGTTCGAAAGAAATTATCAGACCGAATTTCGTAAATATGAAGTTGCATCTTCATCCACTGAAGGGATAGAAAGTAAGGGAATACCTGTAACAATTAAGAATGTACCTCTAATAACTGAATGTATTATGGATACTTTTATTGATAATTGGCCAGATCAATTTTATCAGTGGATTGGTCAACCTCATATTAGAGTTATAGATGCTGATGATCCAGATAACCATTTTATTGATGTTCATTATAGAAGGGATTACGATATAATAAAAGTATTAGATAGTTCAGGAACTGATATTACTTTAGCAACAATCAATGAATTTAGATCAAAAGTTGTAATTACAATAAATAAGAATGGATATTCGGTAGATGTAGGGTCATATTCAAGTGGATTTATCCCAGAACCAATATTTTCAGAAAAATTTACTGTAAAATTAAAACTATATATCTATCTTAATGGAGATTATTCAAATTATTGGTGGATTGCAGGTTTTGATGATGTAATTATTACTGGTAAACGTTCTGATCCAAGAAATGTAAACAATTATTACATAGTAGAAAACAATATGCCTAAAAATATATGTTTATTAGAAAAATTGATTATGAAAATTTTTGAAAATAAACCATTTTTAAAAAAATTAATAGGTCTTTTTTAATTTAAAAGATCTACCAAATTTTCTTTCTTTTACACTAAGCTTTTATCATATAATATTTGTTATAGTTAATCCCCCAATGAACTTTGATTTATTTTTTATATAAATCATCTTTTGTTTTTACAGTAATTGTAACTCTTTCAATTTCAGGAAATATTTTTTTAATCTTATTACTAATATTTTCTTTAATTATATTGAATTCTTTGATTGTCATATCCTCAGAAACTTCTAATTCAAGTTCACCTTGGTAAATTGGTCCAGATCTTCTTAATCTTACAATATGAGCAGATTTCACTTCTTTTACTTCTTCTGCAATTTGCTTTATGCTATAACTCCTATCAACACATTCACCATCACATGCATCAATCAAAATATTGCTACTTTCTTTAATTGCAGCAAAGCCTATGGAAATAATTATAATTGCTATAATCAAACCAACAATTCCATCTGCAATAAATATTCCTTGTGAAGAAAGTACTAAAGCAATAACTGTTAATCCTGATGCTGTTCCATCTTTAATTGTATTAAATGCTTCAAGTTTTACAGAGCCCATTTTTGATTTTTTTGACCTTCTAAATTTATAAAATCCAAGACCAAGTGCAATTATTGCAGCAATTAATGCAATAATTGCTCCAACAACAGGTGTTTCTACAGGTTGTGGATTTATAAATTGATTAAAGGATCTAAAAATGATATATATTGCAAGACCAATCATGACTACAGCAGCTATTCCTGAGGCTAGATTTTCCATTTTGTAATATCCATAATGAAAACGTTTGTCAGCAGGTCTTTTAAAAAACATCAAACCAATCCAAACAACAGCTGATACAAAGCCATCACCAATACAATCAATACCATTTGCAGTAAGGGCTATACTTTTGGAAATAAATTCTCCGTAAATAATTTGTATTATACCTAAAATAATAAGTATAAATGCTGTATAGCCAGCTAATTTGTCAGCTTTTTCAACTACACTTTCTTTCATAATTTTGAAAATTGCTAAAAATCAATTATTTATAATTTTTTGCAAATATCTAAAAGGTGAAGCAAATGTTAATGAAATTTTCTAAGGTTAATCAAAATCTTTTTTTATCCAAGTTGTTTAATCTATAGGCCGGTTTTTTCTTGAATTTTTTCTAATACATTTTTTAATATATTAACAGATTTTTTATATTCTTCTAAATTTATATGCTCATCAGGTGTATGATCTAAATTTGAATCACCAGGGCCATATGTTAAAATGGGTGTCATATATTTTTGTAATATATTCATGTCTGATGTCCCCATTTTTAGTTTGAACTTTGGTTCTCCTCCTACGGCACGTATAGCTCCTATGAAAATTGAGATCTTTATATCTTTAATATCAAATCCTACAGGTATCCTTAGATTTAACTGTAATGTTACTTTATCTGTGAAATTATCATTATTAGTATTAATTGATAATATTTTTACTCCAATTTGTTCAAATAATTTCTTTCCACTGTTAAACTTTTCACAATAATTCTTTATTTTATTATAAAATTCTATACTTTCTTCATAGCAGTTTGAATTCGGGGTGGAAGTATGTTCCTTACTTTTTTTATTTTCATAAAAAATGTTTAATCTACCCTTATAACCGATGTTAATATTACTCCAGCCACTTGGTTCTCCAACAATAATATATTGAGGATTAAATTTATTTAAAATATTTTTTGCACCCTTTGAATCTCCTTCCTCATCTACAGCACCAACGATTATAATTTTACATTTTGATACATCTTTGGATGCCTCTAAAAAACATGCTAATGGGCCCTTTGCATCCACTGCACCTCTCCCAAATAATTTGTTACCATCAATTCTTACAGGGATTTCACCTGGTACAGTGTCAACATGCCCAACAAGAAGGATTTCTTTACCTTTGCCTTTTTTTGCGATAAAGTTTCCAACCCTATCTTTATACGCTTGAAAACCATTATTATTAGCCCACTTTATTAGAAAATCAACCAAATTACTTTCATGACTTGTTGGACTATAACATTCAAGCATTTCTTTTAATAGCATAAGACCTCATTTATTGCTTTTAGAACTATATCAATTTCATCCTTTGTTATTACTAAAGGAGGTAATAATCTAATTACTCTTGGTCCAGCAAGTAGTACAATTATTCCTTTTTCCATTAATGGATTTATATAAGGTCCTGCTTTTTCATTGAGTTCTATTCCAATCATAAGTCCCATACCACGAATTTCAACTATTCTTGGACAATTCTTCTGAATTTCCTGTAAACCTTTTAAAAAATATTCACCTAAGATGGCTGCTTTTTGGGGCAGATTTTCTTTTTCTATAAATTCAATTGATGCAAGTCCTGCAGCACAGGCAACCGGGTTTCCCCCAAAAGTAGAAGTATGGCTTTTTTTAGGAATTTTTATATTATCATTACATAGAACTGCACCCATTGGAATACCACCGGCAATTGATTTTGCTAAGCATAGTATATCAGGTGTAACATCATAATGTTCACATGCAAACATTTTACCTGTCCTACCAAAACCAGTCTGAACTTCATCAATTATTAAAATTATTTTTCTATCGTTGCATAACTTTCTAACTTTTTTAAAATAATTTTTATCTCCAATCCTCACTCCTCCCTCACCCTGTATAACTTCTAATAAAACTGCAGATGTATCATCATCAACAACAGATTCAAGTTTCTCAAAATTATTAAAAGGAGTATGAACAAAACCCTGTAACATCGGCATGAATGGAATCTGATATTCTTTTTCCCAAGTCGCAGCTAAAGCACCCATTGTTTTTCCATGAAATCCGCGGATAGCACAGATAACCTTGCTTTTCTTTGTGGATGCACGAGCAAATTTAATTGCAGCTTCTATAGTCTCTGAACCAGAGTTACAAAAAAAAACTTTATTAAGATTTCCCGGTGCCAAATCAATTAGTTTTTTTGCAAATTTACCCCTTATATCATTATAAAACATACTATAACAATTTGCGATTTTCATATATTGGTTGACCAATGCTTTAGCAACTTCCTCATTAGCATGACCAATATTTGAAACACCAATATTTGAGGCACAATCAATATATTCTCTACCATTTTCGTCATAGAGTTTACTTTTTTTTCCTTTAACTAGAACAATATCTCTTCTTGGATAAACATCTATCTCATAATTATCTTCCAAAGATTTTGTAATGCTCAATGAATCACTGTCCCCCATCCCTGCAAGGCTTTTGTAATAGGTTCATCTATTCTTGCATCGCCAAAAATTACCTTATTTACCCCATTTTCTAATGCTTCAAAAGCACCCATTACTTTTTTCTTCATTCTACCTTGTGCAAAAGACATAGCTTTCTCAGAATCATCTTTGGTAATTTCCCTAATCAAGCTACTTTCATCATTTGTATCCATTAGCAGTCCCGGGATATTAGATAAAATAATTAATGCATCTGCTTTTAATGCACCTGCAATAGCTGCAGATGCTCTATCACTATCAACATTAATTGCTTCGTGTTCATAACTCAAAGCTGGAGGAGTTATTACAGGCAAATAACCATTATCTAAAAATATTCTTAATAAATTAACATTTACATCATCAACTTTACCAGTCAAATCATCTCTTAGTACCTTTTTTTTACCTTCTTCAACAATAACAATATTTTTACGTTTCCCAATTAATAATTTACCATCTATACCACTAAGACCAATTGCGTTAACACCTAATTTTTGAAGTTTTTCAACAATCATTTTGTTCATTTTACCACAATAGACCATGTTAAAAATGTCCATTGTTTCTTTATCTGTTCTCCTGGATACATGCCCTGATACTGAAGTAATCATTGTAGGAGGTTTCCCTAGTTTCAAAGATATTTTATTTAATTCATCAGACCCCCCATGTACTAAAACTACATCTTTATATTTAATTAAATCCTGAAGAACATAATCATAATTTATTCCCGATGCTCCTCCAACTTTTACAACAATCATATTGGATGCAACCCCGTAAACTCAAGACCCGTTTTTTCATCAAAACCATACATAACATTCATAGCTTGGACTGCTTGGCCAGCAGCACCCTTCATTAGATTATCGATAGCCCCAATTACTACAACTCGGTTTGCATCTAACTCAAAACCTATATCACAATAGTTAGAACCACTCAATATTTTTGGTTCAGGGTATCGATAAATACCATTTCTTTCCTTAACAATACGAATAAAAGGCTCATTATTATATTCACTACGGTATGTTTTCCATATATCCATCTCGGAAAAACCGTTCTTTAAAAAAACATGAGCGGTCATAAGAATGCCTCTAACCATATCAATAGATGTAGCTGAAAAATTGACAAATACTCCCAATTCCTGTTTCATCTCAGCCGTATGCCTATGCCCGGTCGGTTTATATGAGCGAACACAACCACTTCTCTCAGGGTGATGAGAGCTCTCCGAAACCTTATTTCCACCTTCAGAAGAACCACATTTTGTCTCAGCAGTTATTGGATATTTTAAGTCAACCATTGATTTTTTTAAAAGTGGATAAAGTGGGAGAATTACAGCAGTTGCATTACAACCAGCACTACTAACATAATTTGACTTTCTCATCTCTTCCCGATGTAACTCTACTATACCATAAACAAATTTATCTAATAAATCAGGCCTTGGATGATCAATACCATACCATTTTTGATAATCTTCTGGGTTTTTTAATCTGAAGTCAGACGATAAATCAATTATTTTATTAGCTAAACAAGCATAATTATCAAAATCTTTCAATAATTGAGAATGAGGCAAAGCTGAAAATAAAAAATCGGTATTTTTAAGATCATTTTTACTACAAAATCTTATATCTGTTTTTTTCCTTAAATTTGGATGGGCAAAGGACACAGGTTTTCCTGATAATCTTTCAGAACTTACCTGAAAAATTTCTACTTCAGGATGCTGTAATAATAACCGAAGTAACTCACCACCAGCATAACCACTAGCTCCAAGTATACTTACTTTCATTTCTTTGCCACCTCCAGAACATAATCTACAATTTTTTCAGGAATATTCACGCCTGTTGTATCAATACTATTTTTAAACTCCATAGTATAATTTACCTCATTTACACTAAGACCTTTATTTGTTTCAAATAAATCTATTGCAACTACCCCGCCACCAACTGCTTTTGCAGCCTTTAACGATATTTCACTTAATTCTTGTGTAACTTTACAATTAGAAGCTATTCCTCCTCTAGCAGTATTTGTAATCCAATGATTAGATGTACGATATATTGCAGCAATGCATTCATCGCCAACAACAAAACTACGGATATCTCTTCCTTTTTTTTCAACATATTTCTGAATATAATAAATGGAGTGATGATAACTTCCAAGTATTTTTTTATGCTCAAGAATTGCTTCTGCTGCATCCCTATCATTAACCTTTGATATCAATCGGCCCCATGAACCTACTGCTGGCTTTAAAACTACAGGATAACCCATGTCCCCAATAGCTTGTAAAGCTGATTTCTCAGTAAAAGCAACTCTAACCTCTGGTTGGGGTATGTTGTGTTCTGCTAAAGCAATAGATGTAAGTAACTTATCGCCACATATATTTCCGACCTTGTAAGTGTTTACACAATTTATTCCAACACTTTCAAAAAGTCTAAGAGAGTGAAGTGCTCTTGAATGATTAATACACCTTTCAATTACAATATCAAAAGGAAAATTATTTTGTCCTAATGTAAATTCAAGGTTTCTATCATCTATCATTAAAACATCTACATTTGAACGATTTTTTAGCTCATTTAATAAAAATTTTTCATCCATTCTTATAATTGAATGTAAAAAACCAATTTTCATATTTAATCAAGCCTCAACAATAATACGTTGTTTACAAAGTTTAACAATATATTTTAACTCATCTAGATCTACGATTCTTCCCTTGCGTCCCACCAGTTTTACCTCTTCTAAAACTCTGGTTACAATATCCTTATCAACATTTATACCAAGCTTTTCTATAGCATATTTAACAGAGGAAAAACCAGACATATGATCAAGACATATTTCAGTTTTACGACCCAAAATTTCAGGGTTTAGACTTTGATAATGCAATGGATTTATCATGGCCGCATGTGTATGAATACCTGCACAGTGTGTAAATGCATTTTTTCCAATAATTGGAAAATTATCAGGGATAGAAATACTTGCATATCTACTGACAAGTGAATATAGTTCTGGGAGTAATTTCAAATTCCAGTTGTTATTTTCGTTGAAGTCTGCCTTAATCGTTACAAGAAGCTGAGCAAGATCCACAATGCCTGCTCTTTCACCTAGACCCAAGACCGATGCATCTATTATATCTGCACCAGCTCTATATCCCTCAATTGCATTTGCTAATGCAAATCCTCTGTCATTGTGACAGTGTACTGCAATTTTTGGTTTTAGCCCGACTTTTCCTAGTTCTGTTTTTAGTTTTAATACATAATCATACATGTTTTGTTTTGTACCAGGTATCATATACCCCGTGGTATCTGCTATACTGATTATATCTACACCGGCATCAATTGCTGCTTCTGATACTTTTAGTACATTTTCAAAATCAGATCGTACTGTGTCTTCGGGAGTATATCTAATGATTAAATTTGGATTTTGTTCTTTTGCATATTTTACTATTTTTGTTATATTTTCTATTGCTTCTGTTAAAGAAGTTTTGAATACCTTGTCGAGCCTATTGTTTGAAACACAGTAAAATATCCCGAGAAATCCTACCCCACAATTTAATGCTTGGTCTATATCTTTTTTTAAGGAACGAGAATGCGCACCAATTATTGCATTTAGGTTCATTTGAGACAATTGCTTTACACTGTGTTCAATTTCTTCATTGACTGCAGGGTGACCTGCTTCAACATAATCAACACCAATTTTATCTAATAAATCTGCTATAGCCATCTTTATATGGCTATCAAAATAAACTCCAGGAGTTTGTTCTCCCTCTCTTAGTGTTGTATCTAGTATCTGGATCACTATTCGCCCCAATCTTCTTCTTCTTTAGGTGCTGCTGCTATTTTTAATGGATTCAAACCAACAACTTCTAACTCAGCTCCACAATCATTACAAATTATTATTTCGTTCAATTCTGTACCATTTTTAATATCTAATTCTGCTCCGCATGTAATACATTCTATCATTTTCATAACCTTTTTGTTTTTGCAGACCGTAAAAAATAAAAAGAATATAAACATATTGTTAATATATTAACAAAAAATGGATGATAATGTTATTGTTACAATAAGTCATGTTGTTAAAAAAATTGTAAATTCAAGACCCTCTCTACAAGATGCTTTAATAGAGGGTATTGTAAATTATGTTAATTTAGCAAGTAGTCTACAACATGAAATCCAAGCAGAACTAGGTGAAAAAATTGAAAAATCTGCTATAATGATGGCACTAAGACGTTATGGAGAAGAACTACAAAAGAAAAGCATAGTAAAAAATCAATTCAAAATGAGCCATGAAATCATCATGAAAACAAACCTGTGCGATATATGTATTGTTAAAACACCATCTGCTCTTGATAAAATCAAGCAAATACATCAGGTAGTCGATTACGAAAAAGGTGAAACCTTGAATGTAATTCAAGGAAACTATGAGATTACGATTGTAATCTATCAGAAATATCTAGATTCTTTGAGAGAAATTCTTTCAGGTGAAAAAATATTGAATATTCAAAAAAATCTGGTTTCTCTAACAATAGGTCTAAGTAAAGAATTTTTATCCACACCAGGTGTACTTGCTTTGGCAACTAGAAAACTTTCTTGGAACAATATTAACATATTTGAAAACATATCCACAATGACTGAATTAATATTTATAGTATCAGAAAAAGATGCTGTAAAAGCATATAATACATTCCAGGAAATGATTAAGGAACAAATTGAATACTATCAACAATAAAACTTGTTATTATTTATTAACTATCAATTTCTCGTCGAGAATCTCAACGATATTTTCCACGGTATCCTTAATAAACCCTTTTTATTTTTTTAATTATTTGATTTATTTATTCAGTTCATCTAATCGTTTTGTCAGTTCATCAAAAACAATGCGTTTTTTCTCTTTGTTTAAATGAAATAAAGTTTTAGAAATCATTGCATTTGAAATAGTAAAAATATAATTTAATTTTATAACACTATCCTTAACAGCACCCTCTTTTTTAGTAAGAGGTATGCCCTTCATTTCAAGATTGCTTGTAATTCCAGCGACAACCACGTTATCAAATTCTTCAAATAAAACAAAAGCAGGTCTTTTCTTTATTTCAAAAGTATCTGTAAACTGTATCTGAGCAATTATCACATCACCTGATCTAAGCATCTTCCCATGCCTCATCTTCCTTGTTATCCCACAGCTCTTTCATCTTCTGTTGTTGAATTTTATGAAGAAACTCATCATACTGATTTCTTTGTTTTACATTTTTGAAAAATTCAATCATACGAGTAATAAGTTCATTATAAGTTTGTCTAGGATATTCTCTAATCTTCTTAAGAGATTTCACAACAGATTTATCTAACTGAATAGTTGTAGAATTATTCATTATATATCACCTATAGCTACTATATAACTTATTATATATAAACATTTCTTAAGTAAAATTATTTAGTAATAATTGATGGTACTATCTTTTAATCAGAAATGAAAAACTATTAACCAAATTAATAATTACAGAAAATCGTAGTAAAAAATCTAAAAATTGTAAATAACAAGCGGATATGATCTAGTGGTTATGATGACTGCATTTATTCGCCGATTCTCGTCACTTTTCTCGACGAGAATCTTCGCGATATTTTCCACGGACTCTATAAAATCCTTTTTTTTCTTTCTTTTATTAATATAGCTAAGTAGTTCTAAATCAACATTTTTTTAATATAAAATGTTTAACAATCTTTCCAGTTTAGGAAATCGTTCTAAAAACCATTGATACCACATAACATTTATTGTAGCTCTGTTTCTAGGAATATTAACCTCAAGATAACCCCAAGGACTTTCCTCACCAGAATTATCCTTAGCCTTAACTCTTATCATGAAAGTTCCACTTTTACTCCAAGTATGAGGATAGTAGTAATCTTCTCTAGAAGCATGCTCTCTTGTCCAACCTGTAGATGTACCATCACCCCATTCAATATAAAATCTAATAGGATTATTCTCAGGGTCTACTGCTGAAATCTTATACCAATATTCCTCTCTTGGTCTCCCATTCTTCTTACCAGATATTGTGGGAGTTTTTGGTGCACTATTTGATTCTTGCGGTCCAAAAGCATGAAGATAACCACCTGTTTCAGGGCTTGAACCGATATATACAGTTCCATCTTTACCGATACTAGGTGATGATTCAATCCATCCTTGATCAATAACTTTCTTTCTCCACTTCTCTGTACCATCAGGATTTATAGCTATAATTTCTCCACCATCAACCTCTCCAATATGTGTACCAATAAATATTGTACCATCAGATGAAATTGCAGGACAGGAACCTTCAATTTTTCTATCGGCACCTAGATTAAAAGTCCATTTTTTAGTACCATTTGGATAAATTGCATATAACTTCTCTCCCCCAACATAGATTATTCCATCCTCTGAAATCGATGGATTAGTTTCTGTGCCATATCCTACTTTACATTTCCATTTCATCGTACCATTAGGTTTTAATGAATATAAATAATCATCATAAGAACCAATATAGATTGTACCATCATCAGCAATAGAGGGAGGGCCTTTTACATAATGTTCTGTTTTAAACTTCCATTTTAATGTACCATTAGGATTCATAGCATATAGATAATTATCCATAGAACCAATATAGATTGTACCATCATCTGCTATTGCTGGGGAAGATGTTATATCGTTACCCGTTTTATATTGCCATTTCTCAGTACCATCTGGATTGATTGCCCATATCCTATCTCCAGTTATACTATCCCATCCTGTACCAAAATATATGGTACCACTATCTGAAATTGCAAGAGAACCTCCAATAATACCTTTAGTATTAAACCTCCATTTTCTTTCTCCAGTCGATTTATTAAAAGCATATAGATAATGATCCCAAGAACCTACATAAAGAGTTCCATCTTCAGAAAGAGTAGGGCAACAAGTTATCCACATATCTGTACTATTTCTCCATATTAATGTACCATTAGGGGATAAAGCATTAATTTTTTCAGCCTTATCACCAAAATAGATAATTCCCTCATTATCAATAGCAATACCTCCTTCTACACCACCACCTGTCCTATAACGCCATTTCTCAAAATCATTAATATACTGGGTACTATATAGACTTCTGCTTGTATGGTGAAGATTATAACATTGCATAGGCCATGGGTAATCCATCAATTTAGATATTGTTGAATTTATTTCTTCTTTTGTGATTTCAATATCTGATCCAATAACTAAAGGACTAATTAACATGGTTGATAAAATAATAATACAAATTGTATGTTTTTTACTAACCAATTAAATTCCTCCCAAATTTAACAATGTTATCATATAAGTAGTAATATTATATAAATTTTTATTTAAATTAGTACTTTCAATTACCTTCTGTCAATACTTATTAATGAAAATTTATATTGCTGATGAGGAGGTAAAAGATGAAAAAAATATCTATTATTTTTATGATGCTAGTATTAATTCTGAACAGTATTTTAATCATAACACCAAATTACAATATAATTAATGCAGAAACCATCCAACCAGTTCCGAATATTGATACTAATTTGATATATAATGTTTCAGAATATCTTAGTTACATTATTACTTCAGTATATGATGAAAATGAACTTGCGAAAGGTAGGGAATTTGGAACAGAGGGAGAATGGGTTGCAGCAAATTATACTGCAGATATAATGGCGGATTTAAATCTTTATGATCCGACAACAAATCCTAATAATCCTTATCGTGAAAATATAATAAATAGATGGTATCGATTTAAAAATTTACTCTATGGAAGTGAGAACTTAACAGACAAAATCACTGTTCATGAAAAAAAGTTAATTATCAATGATGCAATAAATAACACTACATTTGAAGTTGACTGTTATATCCATCCTTTAACAAACAATACCCGACATCAACCACAAATTCCAAAAAAGAATAAAGAAAGAAATGAAAAACTAACCTATAACTTTACAGGTAAAGCATTAAAAATATATGAATTACCAATCATATGTGAATGTAATGATACTCAATATTTACAGTTTATAAATGAAACATATGAAAATGTTATGACTAATTTTCAATTTGATGATGATATTAACATATCATTATATGAATTTCTAAAAACTATATTCGAAAACCAATATAACTTCACTTTTGAGAATATAGATCCTGATGATAATTCAACTTGGCCATCATATATGATTGATTTGAATATTACTGAGGATTTTGTAACAATTGAAGAAGCACCTGAATTCAATCCTAATATATATACAGAAGTTAAGGGAAGAATAAAACTTCATTCAGTATTTTCATTGATAATTAGTTTTTTAAGTTATTTTAAAGATAATAGTATTCCAAGGTGTTATGAACCATACAATAAGGCTGCTATTAAATATGATTACTCAGATGAGGCTTTTAATACTGGTGTGGCTGCCGATACTGTAATTCCTACAATATTTATTAATGGTTCTATTGGAGAAATATTAATTAATAATTTGAGTAGATATACAGTTGATTTTTATCTAAATCAGAGTTATGATGAAAATATTATAAGTTATAATATAATTGGACAAATCAATGGAACAAACCAAGGAAAAACAGTAATACTCGATTCTCTCTATGATTCCTTATGGTGTCAAGGTACATCGGATTCAGCAATAGGTTGTGGAATTGTACTTGCCATTGCAAAGCAAATGAAAGAGTTAGAAAATAATGGGATAATACCAAAATATAAAACAAAGTTTATACTTTTCGGTGGAGAGGAATGGGGATATAAAGGCGCAAAACACTATGTTGAAGATAATCTGGATGAAAATATAAAAACTGTGATAGATTTAAATCAATTAGGTATGAAACGACCAGATCCTCAAAAAGATCCGCCCCTGATTATGAATTTAGTAACAAATAAAGTTCTTTTACAATATTTATTGGATACTTTCTGTGAACGAAACAGGTACAAAGAAAATACAGGTTATGATTATAAAGGTGTTTATTCTCGTTGGGGTGGTCCTAGTAATGATAATGCTTTTGCATTTGGTACCATTAGACCTATCAATACTGTTCTTTTTTTAAAGGATTATGGTTGGTATTATCATCATAGAGATGGTTGTAATCATACTGAGGGAGATGTTATGAAAAATATTGATTGGAATGATATTAATGAAACTGCAGAACTTGTCTGGAATGTAACAAAATATTATACATATGACCCAGATGTCTGGTTTGATGGAAATCCAACATTCCAATTATATGATACAACTGGTGATGGAAACTTTGATTGTCTAAATGTTTCATATACAATTGATACTTTATGGCCAAATGAAAAGGTCTCAGTCAGATTAGTACTCTACCCAAAATTCAAATTATCAAATCCTTTAAGACCAATATTATATAGGATTAGGGAAGATAAATCCTACATTGTTACTTCAGATGGTATGAATGGATATATTAATGTAACACTTCCAACAAATTTTCCAAAAGGAGAATATATAGCAAAGTTATATCTTTTGAATTCAAACGGGGATATCGAATTAGATACTGTTCATTTAATAGGTATTAAAACTTTATTCAATGGATTAGAGATTACACAACTTCTTGCTCAACATTTATTCATTAATATATTTGAAAACCTGTCAAAAAAAGCTTTTGAAATACGTGATTATCTTGGAATTGATATTTTAGATTGGATAGAAAAACTCCCTAACCTTAGAAATAAAAGAGTAAGAGATATTTTTATTGATATACTTGGATATTATATATTCTGTAATGAATCTCATATTTCAAGCTTCCAGATGCATCCACCAAATCAACCACCAAACACACCAGACCAACCAATTGATCTCGGAGAAAAATGGGGATCTTATAGATATAAAACCAAAACATCTGATCCTGATTCAGGTGATAAAATAAGATATCAATGGAATTGGAATGGGATAAATGGACATTGGAGCATAGCTAAATATGATTCAAATGAAGACCATATTAAAAGACATATATGGTGGACTGAAGGTGAGAAAAAGGTAAAAGTAAGAGCGAAGAATCCTTGGAGTCCCAATGTGTTCAGTAACTGGTCACAAGAGTTAACAGTAAATATTGGAGCATCATGTTCATTTAACACAGCCACAAGTCAATCATCTCAGAATAATATGAATAATCCATATGTGATTAATTCTTTTGATCCTTTTGTCATTGTAGCAGGTGGAACTGTTACTTATCAAGGTAGCAGTTGTGGTGTAGGTGCTTCACCAACATATGAGTATCTCTTCCAAGATACAATTCAAAAATCTAATGAACAAAATCCAAATCACACTTTCAATACAATTGGAAATAAATATGTCAACCTTACAGTTAGTCAGGAGGAAATCAGTGTTTATTATAATACAACAGTGAATGTAGTAAATGCCAGCCCATGTTTCAATATGAACAGGCTTGGGGCAAAACCAAATCAGGACATCATCTTCAATGATACAACAATTAGTAAACATTCGATTAATAACTGGACCTGGGACTTTGATGATGGACATATTAATTATTCTCAGAATGTTAGCCATAACTTTTCTCAAGCTGGTGTTTATAATGTTAGTTTGAATGTCACGGATTCTAATGGTGAATCATTTGTTTTCTGGCAGATTATACATATAGAAACCAATCAGACAGATTTTATAACAGCCTCTTACAGCCCTGTTCCTGGTATTCTTGGTTGTAATATTACTCTTTCTGCTGAGTTTTGGGATAACAATGAAAGCGGAATAGACAATGCATTTGTCAATATATCTTATCCAAATGGTACAACTAATAATTTCTCTATGTATTTTAATGAGAACAGTTCCTTTGGTTATGAGTATGTTTTCAATGATACCATGCAAGTAGGTTGGTATTACTTTTCAATTTGGGTAACAGACCTTTGTGGTAACTCTAATAATTTTTCAGGTTGTGGTTTTGAGATACTTCCTGCTTTTGGCAATTCAATGATTGGAGAGTTGAATAAAACTATAAAGGATAATATCTCTTGTTCAAACTTCACTGTTCTGGTTAATGGTACAGCAGAAAGTATATCTGCTTATATTCAGACTAATCAAACTCCAAATGTCAAAACAAAATGTATGATTTATAGAGTTAATGATTCAACACTTGTTGGAACAACAGAGGAAAAAATCATCAGTACAGGTGATGAACCAGACTGGATAATCTATAACTTTACAGGGACAAAACCAAGTCTAACAACAGACACCAAATATATCCTTGCTTGTTGGAGTAATGACACTTGTAAACTCTTTTATGATAACGTGACAGATAACACCATTGGAAGATACAAAAATATTACATATGGTAGTCCTCCATCTCCAATTTCTTGGGATGGTGAAAATTCAAAACTTTATTCTATTTATTGCAAATATTCTACGATCCCTGAGATAATAAGTGTTTCTGCTTCACCTGATCCTATTGGTTTTGGATATAATACAACAATTACTGCAGAAATCGAGCATTATTATACACTGGTTGATAATATAACAGTAAACATTACTTATCCAGATGACACATTTGTTAATAATTCAATGACAAAGGTTGATGATGACACCTTCCAATATACTTTTGATGATACCTGGTTGGTTGGGCAGTATAATTATAGTATCTGGGTAAAGGATAAACTTGATGGGAACTGTTCTGGCTCTGGTTATTATAGTTTCAATGTATCTGTTAATGCAACAGTTTCAGTTTGCACAATTAAGGATAATTATGGTAATAATGAGTCTATTAATTTAACTGATCCTCCAAATGGTTCTTCCCAGATTGGTTATGAATATCTAGATGATGGTAAAGTACTGCATATCTGGAATCAGTTTGACAGCTATTATTTCAACACTAGTAGTGGTATACAGCTCACTAATCATTATAACAATTATTGGTCTCACAATGTGTTGATGCTAGGTTATTATAACAATAACCAGTGGAACCTTATCTACCGTACTGATGAACTTAGTGGTTTCAACAAAGATATTGAGTCCGATAATGAGACTTATATCAATGTGACAATTTGGAAGAATCTAGAATATCAAGGTTATGATTTCAGACTTGCTATTAGATATAATCTCGGTGTTGATGATAATGATCTCACAGTTATTCCTTATATTAAAAATCTTGGTGAGACCATTCCGTATACTCTTGGTTTCGGATGGGAGATGAAGGATATTCAGATAGATATGACAACCTTTGGTGATTATATCAACGTAAACAGAACCATGTATTACCTTAATCAAACACTAGATAATGGTTATTCTGATCTGCCGGAGGCTGAGTTTTATATTATGAAAAATATCACTGATTCTAAAACTAAGTCTTTGTATTTAAAATGGAACCAGTCACTTAATTATAAACTATGTGTGAAATCAAGACCTGGTCAATATAATGCTCCTGTTACACTGTTCATAAAGGTTGGAACATTAGGAATGAATCAGGAGAAATACACAGAAATGTATTGGTATGATGCTGAACAGGTAACCTACTATTTCAATAGTCATAATAGTGGCGAGGAATGGGCAGTAAATCCTGCATATATGGTTGATGGAAATTCTTCTAATTATGCATTGACAACCAGTGATGGTGATGTTGAACTCTGCAATGGTAATAACTGTTCAGGGACAGATTTTGGTACGATTTCTAAGGTTGAGCTTAGGGTATGTTCCTATTGTTCTAGTGGACAGCGTGATACAATTTTACGGCCAGTGTTTGGTGGGGTTGTTGATGGTGTGGAATATCGTTATGAGACTAGTATAACTGCTGATACATGGTCACAATGGTTTGATATAACCAATGATCCATTTGCGCCTCAAACTTGGACATGGACTGAGATTGATATACTTGATTGTGATGTAATCGCAGAAAATATCCCTATGGGCCCATCGTTTACATTGAAATGTTCTAAGATTGAAATTCGAGTCACATATACACCTTCCAATTATGAACCAGTTATCAGCAATCCTATTCCTGCTGATGATGCAACTGGTATCAGTATATCTCCAATGTTAAATATCACTGTGTCTGATCCTGATGGAGACACAATGAATATTACCTGGTTCAGCAATAGTAGCGGTAGCTGGACTATATTTGCAACAAACAATAGTGTAAATAATGGCACATATCATCAAACATTCACTAATGCATCAGAGAATGGTAAATGGTATTACTGGTTGGTCAATGTTTCAGATGGTGAAGAGTATACAGAGAGTAATGTGTACAAGTTCTATACTGGTTATCAATCAAAAATTAAGAACATTGGCTCTACAAATATCATGGGATATTTACTGATGCAGGTTCAATATTATAACTCCTCGAGTAGTACATGGGTTGTCGCTGATGATACTATAAATGAGACAACACCACAAACAATTACTGCTTGTGGACAACTTGGTCTTGATACTATTTTCAATGGGAATGTGAATACAACATATTTAATCAATAATTTTGGAACTGGTACGTACCGAATATATACAGCATTCAGAGATCCTGATGATGATGTACTAGTTTGTAATGATGATTTTCTGATGGAGGATAGCTATCAGTTTACTGTTACGACAACATAAAAACAAATATTCTTTATTTTTTTATTTTTTACAGCAAAATACTAAAATAAATATTGGATTTCCTTCCTGGTTTAGGTATTATAATTTAATTTGGATAATTCCAAATAAACAAAATTAAGGATAAAAAATATTTAAATTCAATAATATTATAGATATTATGTTGCAATTTAATTTATTAAATGATACGTTTGTAATATGCGGATATGATCTAGTGGTTATGATGGATTCATTTATTCGCCGATTCTCGTCACTCTTCTCGTCGAGAATCTCCGCGTTATTTTCCACGAACTCAATAAAAACCTCTTATTTTTTTTAAAAAAAAAATAACCAGTGTGGACAAAAATTATTAAACATACAAATCAAGTCTTCGAATCCCTACCACACACTTTTTTTCAGGTAAAGAAAATAATAAATTGTTGATATTATTTTATTTCTAATTATTTATAAAAACGGAAAAATGGAAAATATATATAGGGTGGGAAAAAAATTAACACTAATTCTGTCATTTTATTTCCAAATGTAGTATCATCATCTCCAGTTGGATTAATGTAACATCTAACATAAAAAATTCCAGAATTCATATCTCTTATATCAAAACCAAGATATGATGGTGCATTATCTTTTTCCCCTGGATTTATTATTGAATGACCAAAACCAGTTGCATGAGCTATAATTTTAGAGGAGTTAGAAAAAGGACTCATTTCTATACTGCTATCAATATTACCATCAAAAATTTCAGATCCGATATTTTTAATTTCAAAAAAAATCCTTACATCTTCTTCACCTCTCCAAATTTGATATGAACGTAATATTTTTAATTCTGATTTTCCAATAGACGTCTTATCTACAATTTTGTCAATACAGTAATTTTCATTTTCCTTTTTTATTATTTTTGATTCTTTATCTATCGATACACCAGACGAAATACTAACATCTACAAAAAAAAATATTATACATATGGTAAGGATTTTAATTAATAAGATTTTCTTCTTCAAATCCTTTCACTTCCTGTAAATCTAATCGGATTAAGGTTATTTAAATGATACACCTAATAATTCATTTTTAAATTAATTTATTTGTATTTTGAAAAATAATTAGGGGGGATACTGTGTTTTTTAATAAAAAATTAAAATCAAGTGCATGTTGTGAAAGTTAAACTTACATTAAAAATTTGACATAAATCATCTAACTTACTACAGCTTCTATTTTCTTTGTAAAATATTTTTCAGTTTCAAGATAAAGTAATGTATCATATAAATTAATTAATTTCTTCACTGCTGGATTTTCTTCATTTAATTTAAAC
>SMTZ1_10001051_pt1 | contig 27249 bp, 26 predicted proteins | sample DeeMarSWOR136_30_FD_25667 | JGI IMG/M metagenome (IMG submission 25667)
GAGGGACTCAGAGGACCACACACTATATCGGTAAAGAACTCGCGAAATACCTGATCTTTACAGGCAAAATTCTTGATGCAAAAAACGCAGCATCGATAGGATTAGTCGAATACGTTGTACCCCCTGAGAAACTCGATAACAAGATTTGTGAACTTGTCGAGAGTAAAAAAATACGAACAAAATCAACGAAACCAACAATTGAGTTATCATATTACTACAAAAAAATCAAGGAGTTCTTCACTGATACTAATATACAAAATGTATTAACTGGTAAAGGAGATCTTAATGAACTCGGACAAAAAATAGCAAAAACTATCTCCTATAAAGCCCCGCTTGCTATACAACTCGCTAACAAAATAATAGACGAGGGCAGTCACCTGGATTTAACCGACGGATTAGAAGTAGAGCACAGCCATCTCCAAGAAATATTTTCAACTCAAGATGCATTAGAAGGATTAAAATCAGTTGTCATGAAACGAAGACCAGTTTTTACAGGCAAATAAAAAATTTATTCATTTTTCCAAATGGGCTGTCGTTTTTCAAGAAACGCAGCAAGCCCTTCATATGCATCACTGGTTTTCATAAGCTCCTTGAGATAAATATCCTCAATCTTTTTAATCGAATCTGCATAGTTTTGAGTAGCACCCTCTAAAAACGCTCTTTTTGTCAACTGCATGACAACAGCACTATTACTCGCAAGCTTCTCCGTAACGAATTTTTCTGCTTCAACTTCAAAAGTATCCACTGGAAGAATATGATTTACAAGACCAAGATCTTTCGCCTCATTTGCACCGATGATTTCCCCAGTTACAATTAACTCCAACGCCTTTTTACTCCAAATAAGTTTCGGGAAAATAGCAGCTGCCACTGGAGGAAGCACCCCAACTTTGATTTCCGGTTGCCCAAATTTGGATTTTTCTGAGGCAATCACGATATCACAGAACATTGCAACTTCACATCCTCCCCCCAGCGCTGCTCCATTAACGAGTGCAACGGTTGGTGCATGAATCTTGCTAAGGTTGGTGAAGATTTCGTGGAAAACCTGTATCATCTCGTTTACTTTATCTTTGGTATGGTCTGATACGTCTACACCTGCAGAGAATGCTCTACCAATTGCATTGATGAGTAAAACCTTTAACTTTTTTTTCTGGAATTCTTTTAATGCTTTATTTATTTCTTCCATCATCTCAATATTAAGAATATTTACTGGTGGTCTATTAAAGGTGATTCTCCCGATCATATCTTTTTCGTCTACAACTATGTACTTGTATTCCATAGATTCTCCCCCTTCGCTTCTTATTTAATGGCTATGGCTGCTCTCCCGAGTATTTTCCCTACTTCAAGATCTTGTATCGCATTCTCTAATCTGTCAAGAGTATAGTCTTTGTTGGTTACGAGCAGGTTTAAATCCACTTGTTTGTTTTCAACTGCTGTTACGATTTCTTTCATTTCGTTCATAGGACACGCCCATGTTCCATTGATGGTCAAATACTTATCCATGATTTTTTGATTTAAAAACTCACTCACTGGTTTTGGTGGCCATCCGACTTGGACTATGATTCGATTCTTACTAGTTGTTTCGACTGCCAAAGGGAATGTCTCCGGGACACCCGAGCAATCAACTACACAATCCACTTGAAATTTATCTTCAGTTAGATATGAAGAGATATGTTTAGCGAGTTCTGAAATTGCCTTTGCTTTTTCTTTACCTGCTAGTTCTTTTATTGCGAGGTTTTTATCCTCATAGAAAGCTTTAGAATTTATTGTATGCGTTGCACCAAGTTTTTTGGCAAGCTCAAGCTTATTATCGAAAATGTCAACAGCAACAACATTTTTCGCTTTAAAATATCGAGCAGCAAGATTCACAGTAGGTCCACCAACGCCACCAACACCAAAAACCACGATATTTTTTCCATGAAGCCAATGACTCTTTTGGTCGAATAACTGTTTAGGATTTGCTGTGTTTCGTAATATATGAGGGGGGATGGATCTGCTTTTTAACGCGTGGAACGGTGTTGACACCGCATCTGGTATGATACATGCTTCGTCTAATGGTACGGATTGGTTGATTTTGAAGGTGTATCTAGATGGGATAGCTATGAATTCTGCATCACCACCATGTACACCATGCCCTATGAAAACTGATTTTTTACATCTGTTTGTTAATCCTTCTTTGCATGAGGAACAGGATTCATCCTCGCACCCGGGGTATACTGGTGGTATAATCACGTGATCTCCAACATCTAAGCCTTTTGCGGATTTACCTACTTCTTTAACTATACCAGATATTTCGTGTCCTATGATTAGTGGTGGTTGAAATGGTACGAAACCACGATATAGACTACGGTCTGTACTACATAGTCCCCCATATTTTGACTGTATAAGAACATCTGAGTTTTTCATAACAGGGTTTTCAAAATCAGTTTCTATGTTCAGCTCTTCTTTTCCATATAAAACCGCAGCTTTCATGCCTCTCTCTCTGGTTCAACGATATAAAACTACAGTATAATAATTTTATGTGTTAGAGGTGTGATTATAAAAGAACATCGCAAAGGATATCTTCTATTACAATTCACCAAACTATAAATAAGGAGATATCGTTCTACTCTCAAAAAAATTTTGGGTAAGATTAATGGAGGAATACAATGGCTTTAGATTGGTTACCACAAGACAATAAGATAAAAGATCATAATCTATGGGGCGATGAACATTTTGGTACACAACCACCGTGTACAACATATGAGTTACGACTTGTAATTGACCAAGAAGGAAACAAAATTAAAGGACTGAACACAGCCTGGATTATTTTGAATAATCCAAACCAATACAACTCCTACACAACAGATATGGTGAAAGGCGTCATCGCCGGCTTCAATCGAGCATCTATGGATCGCAGCGTAGTAGCAGCAATATTCACAGGAGTTGGAGACAAAGCCTTTTGCACTGGAGGAAACACGAAAGAATACGCTGAATATTACAGCGGGAGACCCACTGAATACGGGGAATACATGGACTTGTTTAATGGCATGGTAGACGCGATTCTCAATTGTAAAAAACCTACTATCTGCCGAGTAAATGGCATGCGTGTTGCTGGTGGACAAGAGATCGGGATGGCTTGCGATATCACTGTTTCCTCAGATCTCGCAGTATTTGGGCAGGCAGGCCCACGCCATGGCTCTGCACCAGATGGGGGTTCCACTGATTTTCTCCCATGGTATCTAGGGATTGAGGATGCCATGTGGAACTGCATTTCTTGTGAGTTATGGAGCGCCTATAAGATGAATCGGGTTAGTCTCGTAAGTAAGGTGCTACCGGTATTGAAAAAGGGTGGGACATTTATGAGAAACCCAACCGTCATCACAGATAAATATGTAGAGAATGGGGAGATTGTTTACGGTGAATTTCTAAAGGGAGAGGAGTTTAAAAAAGCAAAAGAGGCTATGAAGTCTGTACCAACAGATTTTGAGCTTTTAGATAAAACCGTGAGTGATATCATCTGGACATACACTAATCTCATGCCTGGTTGTCTAATGAAGTCCATTGATGGGATACGATTGAAAAAGAAATTCTTTTGGGATCAGACAAAACTAGCAAACCGCCATTGGCTTGCTGCTAACATGGCAACGGAAGCGTTCCTTGGTTTTCATGCGTTCAACAACAGAAAATTAACTGGTAGCGATGTCATCGACTTTGTGAAATATCGACGATTGCTAGCTGATGGGCATCCCTTCGATGCCAAGCTTATTGAAGAGGTATTGCCGAAGCCAAAAAGTAAGTAACAGAAAGCTATCTTTGTGTGTACAGGTATAGTCATTGATTTTCATCTTCATATTGGGAGAAAAAGGTATTGACGTCTCTGGGTTGTAGAGTATCTTAACAAATACTAAAGTTATAAATCCTGGTACTAAAAAGTAGGTTTAGACCCCATATTTTAAAATATCATATGTTATTTACTGGCTATAAAAGGTATTGGAGGTTGATATTCTGGAGCTCGATGATAAAAATGCTTTAGTAACAGGTGGTAGTGTCGGGATAGGTGCATCGATTGCCATTAAATTAGCAGAGGATGGAGCGAATGTGGCTATTAACTATAGGAAGCATGATACAGAAGCAAAGGCTGTTAAAAAACGGATCGAAGAGCTCGGGAGGAAGGCAGTAGTTGTTAAAGCTGATGTGACAAGCTCTGCAGATGCTGAGAAAATGTTTTCTCAGGTTATTGATGCCTTTGGCCGTGTAGACATCCTTGTATGCAATGCAGGGATCACCCGTGACGGGGTAATATGGAAGATGAATGAAGCCGATTGGGATCAGGTTATTGCAGTGAATTTGAAAGGATATTATATCTATAATAAGATCGCAGCACGTTATTTTAAGGATCAGAGGTATGGAAAGATTGTGAATATTACCTCTATAAATGGACTACGAGGAAAATTCGGTCAGACAAACTATTCTGCAGCAAAGGGCGGTGAGATCGCACTGACGAAAGCTTTAGCAAAGGAGCTAGGGAAGTTTAACGTGAATGTGAATGCTGTCGCGCCAGGGATGGTGATGACAGAGATGACGAAATCTATTCCCCCTGAGTTTTTGAAAAATGCTATCGATGAGACGGTTCTCGGAAGACTTGCAACTCCGGAGGATATTTCAAATGTTGTCTCGTTTCTGTGTAGCGAGAAAGCAAGGCATATTACTGGTGGAATCATCAAGGTTGATGGTGGACAGTACATCTAGGACGGTAGAGAAATGAAGGTGGGTGTCGTTGGTATAGGTCATGGTAAGTTCGGGCGAAGGAGTGACGCAACAGTTCAGGAGCTCGCGTGTGAACCGTTTCGGGATGCGTTAATGGATGCTGGTGGTATTTCTAGAAATGACATTGATTTTTTAAGTGTGGGGTCATCTCCAGAATATCACAAACAGCGGTCCCTGCCGGGTGTGATAGCAGAGTATTTAGGTATGAATCCACAGTCGACCTGGCTTACTGAAGCCGCATGTGCTTCGGGAAGCGCGGCGATACGCACTGCGTATATGGCGATCAAATCCGGGATGCATGAGATTGTGGCCGTTATAGGGGTTCAGAAAATGACAGAGCTTACCACTCCTGAGATACTCGCATTGATGGGAAGGGTAGGAGATGTACAATGGGAATCGATTTTTGGTACAACTTTTCCAGGATATTACGCAATGTATGCAACGCGGCATATGTATGAATTTGGAACTACTAAAGAGCAGATGGCGATGGTGGCTGTAAAGAATCATCATTATGGAGCATTGAACCCACAGGCGATGTTTCAGAAAGAAGTCACTATTGAACGATGTTTATCCTCAGAGAAAGTGGCTTATCCTCTGAACGTTTTTGACTGCTGCGCGAATGCTGATGGAGCCGCATGCATTATTATGGCAAATGAAAAAAAAGCAAAGAAACTCAATGATACACCTATTTGGATTGATGGTGTAGGTTCTGCTTCGGCTCAGATGTCTGTCTTACGGCGACCACATTTTATTGGAATACCGAGTACGGTTGAAGCGTCAAAGCAAGCATATAAACAAGCAGGGATCAAACCGGAGGATGTTCAGGTGGCAGAGGTACATGATTGTTTCACTATAGCAGAACTCATGGCCTATGAAGACTTAGGGTTCTGTAAGAAGGGAGAAGGAGGAAAATTTATAGAAAACAAGCAGAGCTACATTGGGGGTAAAACCCCGGTAAATGTGGATGGAGGCCTTAAAGCCAAAGGTCATCCTGTTGGAGCCACAGGGGTTTCAATGACAGCAGAAATTGTTAAACAATTGAGAGGGCAAGCAGGAAAAAGACAAGTAAACGCAGAAATTGGGTTGACCCATAACGTAGGCGGTATCGGTCAATACTGCTTTGTTCACATTTATAGGAGGTAGAAAGATGCCGTTTCATTACTTTGGTAAAGTAAGTTTTGTCCCCTATACAAAAGTCGCTGAGTTTGCAGACTATCTGAAGAACGGGAAACTCATGGGAACGAGATGCAAAAACTGCAGGGAAATCTCGTTTCCACCTCGTGCAGATTGTTTGAGCTGTCTTTCTGATGAGTTTGAGTGGTTTGAATGCTCAGGTAAAGGGCGGTTGCATACTTATACGATTATTTTTGCAGCGCCTACGGGTTTTGACGATATTGCCCCCTACTCTCTTGGTGTACTTGATTTGGATGATGGTGGTCGGCTTTTAGGATGGATTAACATTCCTGAAGAAGAGATTACGATTGGTATGAGGTTACAAGCTGTTCCAAAAATTTTTGAAGAGGTACCAGAAATTAAGCTCTATTACTCTTTAGAAAAAGCGAATACAACGTGAAAAAATATTGATACATACCTATTGTAGATCCGGTACGAAAAGATTTTATAAATCAAGTATTATATCGGTAATGTAGCTATAATGTAGTTATAAGGGGTTCTATGGTAAACGAGCAAGCAAAATTTGAAGTCTACGGACAAGAGATGATCGAAAAAGAAGTTAAACGATGTGGTAATAGTGGCCGTATCTACCTTCCTCCAGATTGGATTGGAAAAAAAGTAAAAATTATCAGGGTTGATTAATGGTAGGATAGTAGTATGACAGATATCATTATTAGAGCAATGAAAGAAAAAGATATTCATCAAGCTGCTGAGATTCACCAAAAAGTTATACAAGAAGGCTTAGGTCAAAGTACGAATTATGCAATCGAAGATTTCTTCACATCATCTATTAAAAAGAATCCGAAAACATGTATTGTCGCAGAAAAAGACAACACAGTCGTCGGTTTTGTTGTTGGTTGTATAAAAGAATGGGGATTTGGCGTGGAGCGATCAGGGTGGATCGAAATGATAGAGATTGATCCAAAACTTATGGGCGGAGGAATAGGAACAAAACTTGCACTAGCATTAATACGCTATTTCAAAGATGAAGAAATACGAGAAATATATACTTCCGTAAAGTGGGATAGTGGAGATTTAATAGCTTTTTTCAAATCAATAGGATTTGATAAAAGCTCCTTTATCAACTTGGAAAAAAAATCAGATTAAACTTTTTAAGAAATAATAAAGGAGTAATGGAAATGATTGAACAATTTAAAGAATGGGAAAAAAATAGACATGAATATGCAAAACAATGGAAAGAAAATACTAGAGGAAAGGTGATGGGGTATTTCTGTACTTATGTACCTGAGGAGCTTTTATATGCCGCCGGGGTATTACCAGTTCGCATCCTTGGTAGCCATGAACCGCAGGATGTCACAGAACCTCATATTTTTGCGATGTTTTGTCCGTTCTGCCGGGATTGTCTTGCTCAAGGACTCAAAAATAGATACACATATCTTGATGGTTTGATGATCGCTCAATCCTGTCTTCATATCCGTCAAGCATATACAAGCTGGATAAAACACAGACCAGTTGAGTTTGAAAAATTCCTCTGTATGCCTCATAAAGTACAAAGTCCACATGCATACGAGTTTCTGACTGAAGAATATAAAGTGTTCAAAAAAGAAGTTGAAAACTGGACTGGTAAAGAGATAACTGACAAGGCTTTGGATGATGCTATCAATGTGTATAACGAAAACAGACGTTTGATGAAAAAGTTGTATGATTTAAGAAAACGTGATAATCCTCCTCTCACTGGTGAGGAGGTTATGGAAGTTGTTATTGCAAACCAGATGACTGATAAAGCTGAGCATAACAAGGAGTTAAAAAAACTTATTACAACTCTTGAAAAACATACACCTGAGAGAGAGGTTGGGAGTCGGTTGATGATTTTGGGTTCAGAGGACGACGACACGGTTTTTATGAATATGGTTGAAAAATGCGGTGCCACATTTGTGGTTGACGATCATTGTACTGGGTCCCGATATTTTTGGAATGAGGTAAAACCAGGGAAAGATCGGTTATCATCTCTCGCAGCACGATATGTAGACAGAATTCCTTGTCCCTCAAAAGACTGGGAAGAACGCAAAAGAATACCGCATATATTGCAGATGTGTAAGGATTGGAGGGTCAATGGGGTTATTATTATGCAGCAGAAGTTTTGTGATCCGCATGAACTAGATTTCGTCGCAATAAAAAAAGCATTGGAAGACGCAGGATACCCAACCTTATTTTTAGAATTTGATGTGACAGTCCCTGTTGGCCAATTCAAGATTCGTGTTGAAGCATTTCTCGAGATGATTGGCGAGGAGGATTTATTCTAGGAGGAAAAAGAATATGGAACAACAAGCCAAATATAAAACAGAGAAATTGAAATGCTGGGACGAGGCAAAACAAATCCGGATGAAGTACTACCAGGATTATGCGGAGGCGCATGAGAGAGGAGGGATTCGCTGGGCTGGCGGTGCATGGACGTTTGATGCAATACCTGCTGGTTTAGGGGATGACGTCTATCCCATTACGAGCGAGCCATATAGTGCCACCGTCGCATTTGACAAGGAGTTTTCTCTACAATGCTTAGAGGCGACTGAAAAAAAAGGCTATCCGAGAGATCTCTGCTCATATATGAGGAACTACTGGGGTTCCATTATTACAAATAAATTTGCATTTGGATATAAGGATGGACAGTTTACCCCACGATTTGCCGGGGCAAAACCGCTCGGTTTTCCCAAACCTGATTTTATCTGGCAGGATCATATCTGCTGTTCACACGCGAAGTGGTATCAAACTGTGTCAGATCTTGAGGGAGGTATCCCCATGTTCACTGTAGATAATGCAGTTGGTCCCGCAAATGAACTTACCGACAGTAAAATAAAATACGTTGTAGAGCAACTTAAAGATGGTATCAAATTCTTAGAGAAAGTGACTGGTAGAGATTACAACGATGAACTTTTGTTTAAGGCCATACGTAATCATTTTGTATCAACATCAAAATGGGCAGAGATATGTGAACAGAATAAGGCTATACCTGCACCATTAGATGAAAAAACCATTTATTCACTCTATGTCCTTGGCACGCTTCAAAAAGCAGGGAAACAAGTAGCTTATTTCTACGAAAAGGTTCTTCTTCCCGAGGTTAAAGAACGGGTTAAGAAAGGTATTGCAGCTGTGCCAAATGAACGCTTTCGAGTTATGTCAGATACACAACCTCCCTGGAGTTTTCTTAGTATTTTTAGGTATCTTGAAACGTTTGGGTGTATAAGTGTAGGTTCCTTGTATACCTTCGGATTGATTGGTCAGTGGGAGGTAAAAAAAGATGGTACGTGGGGTGCAAAAACAATACCCGATGTAGAGTTCTCAAGTAGAGATCAAGCATTGTATGAGTATGTAAAATACGAACTGCATAAGCCAGAATGGCAGCACTTTTATTCCTGTCATTTGAAAAGTGATATGATGATTCGTATTGCTCGTGAGTGGAAGCTGAATGGGGTCATGCTTCATTATAATAGAGGGTGTGAGGGACTAACTGTTGGTATTGCTGAGAATAGATTAGCGTTACTCGATGCTGGTTTTCCAGTTATGGCTTTTGAGGGGAATAATGCTGATGAACGAGAGTTTGATGAAGCTAGAACAAAGGCTAAGATCAATGCATTTATGGAAACCTTAGGGGCCAGATGAGGAGGTAGTGAAAATGATAACGATGGGGATTGATTTAGGAGCAAAGAATGTCAAAGTTGTAATCTTAAAAGATAATAAAATTGTAGCAAAATCTAACGTACTCGCAGGATTCGAGGTAAAAGAAAATGCTCAGAAAGCTATAGATATTGCTCTTAAACAAGCTGGTATTTCAAAAGATGACCTTGATAAAGTTGTTTCTACAGGCGCCGGTGAAAAACTTGCTCCGTTTTATGATGAAACAAAATCTATTGTGGGCTGTGATTCACTTGGAGCTGTGTATCTCCATCCAGCAGCACGAAGTGTTATCGATGTTGGTGCTGAAGAAGGGAGAGGAATGCGATGTGATAATACCGGTAAGATAATAGATTTTGAGGTGAATGAAAAATGTGCTGCAGGTGCAGGGGCATTTACTGAGGCTATGTCCCGAGCATTGGAGGTTTCTCTTGAAGAACTCGGCCCTCTGGCGTTGAAATCCACACAGGACATCCCGATGAATGCACAGTGTACAGTCTTTGCTGAATCAGAGGTTGTCACCATGGTACATAATAAGGTTTCAAAAGCGGATATGTCAAAAGCGATACATGATGCAATGGCGAGTAGAATTTCTTCGATGATAAGAAAAATAGGATTTGATAAAGATGTAGTGCTCGTCGGTGGTGTGGCAAAAAATATTGGTTTTGTCACCTCGCTGAACAAAGACCTAGGTTTAGAGGTTGTCGTACCAAAAGATCCTGAGTATGTGGGAGCATTAGGCGCTGCATTGGCGGCTGCTGGTTGGAAAGGAGGTGCGTAAACGTGGTGGAACAACAAAGAACTGAGCTGTGGAGATGGACTGAGTCACGATGGATGAATCCAGATTTAGACTGGAGAGGTAAGTTGATTACCTCTGGTATTGATGTTGGTTCAGTGAGTTCACAAGCGGTTATCCTCACTGATGGGGAGTTGTATGCTTATTCAAATATGAGAACCGGGGTAGATAGCCCTGATTCTGCTATGAAAGCTATCAATTGGGCTATGGAAAACACCGGATTAACACTCAAGGATCTTGCTTACACTGTTGGCACCGGGTATGGACGTGTGAACGTCCCCTTTAGTCAACGTGCTATTACAGAGATTGCATGTCATGCTCGAGGTGGTAACTTCATGTATGGGCCAACTGTAAGAACCATTTTAGATATGGGTGGTCAGGACTGTAAAGCTATTCATTGCGATGAAAAAGGTAAAGTAACGAATTTTCTGATGAACGATAAATGTGCTGCAGGTACAGGCAGAGGCATGGAGGTATTTGCTGATCTTCTTGGTGTGTCTATTAATGATGTGGGTGATCTCTCCCTTCAAGTTGATAAGGAACCACCACCTGTGAGTAGCACGTGCGTCGTCTATGCAAAAACCGAGGCAACAGGATTACTTAGAGAGGGGTGGCCGAAAAATAAGGTACTAGCTGCTTATTGTTCTGCTATGGCCCATAGAATTATGACACTCCTGGAAAGGATTGGTGTTGAGGAAGATTTCGCAATAACTGGTGGAATAGCAAAAAATAAAGGTGTTGTTACCCGTCTTGAGAAAGAAGTTGGAATACCAATAATGAAGACGAAATATGATACACAGATTGCTGGTGCTATTGGTGCTGCCCTCTTTGCAAAAGCATTACTGGAGAAAACGAAGAAATAGTTTAAGGAACGATTATGATAGCAAACTATGGGTACAAGGATGGTTCCGGTGATTATTTCATCGCTATCGATACCGATAAATGCGATGGGTGTAAAGATTGCGTTAGTGCTTGTCCCTATGGAGTGTTAGATGTAGGACCTGACCAGAATGATCCATTGTCTGATAATGAAGTAGCATTTGTCACTGAGGCAGAGCGGAAAAAGATAAAATATACGTGTGCTCCCTGCAAACCAATGACCAATAGACCACCGCTACCATGCATTGCATCATGTAAACAAAAAGCAATCTCCCACTCATGGTGAGACTGTGGTATTAACATTCCTATTATTTTACTAAAAAAGAGGGATGTGATGAGCCTTACTATACAGATTAATAATACCAAGTTTACGGCCGAAGAAGGGATGACAATTCTCGAGGTCGCTCAACTGAATGATATATACATACCAAGACTTTGTTATCATCCCAATCTAGGAAGTTCTCATGGCCTCAAACCGGTTGAATCGATATATAGAGATGATGGGAATTACCGAGACGATGGCTCTGGTCCAGAGGAAGGATTTCAGGGTTGTCGGCTGTGTCTTGTTGAGATAAAAGGTTATGAGAATCTTTCTACCTCCTGTGATACCGTAGTTGAAGAAGGAATGATAATAGAGACCGAGACAAAAAAGGTAAAAGAGGAACGTAGGAAGAATCTTGTTGAGATCTTAAGGGATCACCCCCATGCCTGTCTTCAATGTGCTCAACAGGAGGGTTGTTCACGGACCCAATGTTCAACAAATGTCCCAGAAAATGAGAGATGCTGCTCTCTACTTGGTCACTGTGAACTGCAAAAGATTGCACAATACATTGGTATTAGACAGGATCTAACAAAATATGTTTTTAAGGATCTCCCAAAGCATACAAACGAGCCGCTTTTCGAACGTGATTATAATCTCTGCGTATCTTGTTTACGATGCGTGAGAGCATGCCGTGATCTACGAGGAGTAGAAACATTAGGATTTGTTTTTCAAAAGGATAAAGTTATCGTAGGTCTTACGAAGAGCCCAAACTATGAAGAATCCGATTGTAGGTACTGTGGTGCTTGTGTTGAGGTCTGTCCTACAGGAGCACTTACTGATAAAGATTTGCCGAAAGGAGAACGGAAAGAAGTTTTAGTTCCTTGCATTGCAAACTGTCCCGTGAGTATAGATATACCACGGTATATCACTCTCATCCATGAAGGACGGTATAACGAAGCGATAGCCGTGATAAAAGAGAGGATGCCTTTTCCTGGGATACTTGGGCGAGTCTGTTTCCACCCCTGTGAAGAAGTATGTCGAAGAGGTCAACTGAACCAGCCAATAGCTATCTGTGCTTTAAAATGGTTTGTGGCAGATACTAAAAGTAGCTCTGAAAAATTAAAGAGAAAAAAACCGAAAAACAAGAAAATTGCAATTGTAGGAAGTGGACCATCAGGTCTTTCCGCAGCCTATTACCTCTCTCTGTTAGGACATGATGTGACTATTTTTGAGGCTGAAAACAAAATAGGTGGTATGCTTCATAATGCAATACCTGATTACCGTCTGTCGCCTGAAATTCTTGAAAAAGAACTTGATGTACTTAATGAATTGAAAATTGAATTCAAGACCAATACTCCTATTGGAAAGGAAAAAAGTTTATTGACTCTTCAAAAAGAGTTTCAAGCTGTCTTCATTGCATGTGGGGCTTGTCTGAGTAAGAAAATAAATGTTGAAGGATCTGAATTAAAAGGAGTAGAATGGGGATTAGATTTTTTAAGGAAGGTGAAAAAGAAAAATATTGCATCCATGAAGGGTCGGTTAGTGGTTATAGGCGGTGGTAATGTGGCGATAGATGTTGCGCGTACCGCTATTCGCCTTGGCACCAGTGAGGTCCAACTTGCTTGCCTAGAATGCGATAAAGAAATGCCGGCTCATGAGTGGGAAATTGAAGATGCCAAGGCTGAAGGGATTATTATGCACCCCTCATGGGGTCCTAACAGAATCATAGGTGAAAATGGAACAGTCACTGGAATTGAATTGGTTAAATGTATCTCTGTTTTTGATCAAAAAGGTACGTTCGCTCCTAAATTTGATAAGGAGGAAACGAAAACAATTGAAACAGATAGAGTAATACTAGCGATTGGCCAAAGTTCGGATCTCTCTTTTATTCAAGGGATAGATACCAAATCAGGGACGATATCTGTTAATAAAGAAATGCAAACAAATGTGCCAGGGGTTTTTGCTGGTGGTGAGATTGCAAGAGGCCCTACCTCAGTGGTTGAGGCTATGGCTGATGGGGCATCTGCTGCTTCTGCGATTGATAAATACCTTGGTGGTGACGGGAACATTTATCAGATATTTACAACACCCTCTCAGTCGAATCCTTGTATCGGCCAGGTAAAAGATTTTGCACATTTGGATAGGGTCGCTATCCCAAAGATTGATCAGAATAAAAGGAAAAAAAATTTTGAAATGGTTGAGAAGTGCTATAACAAAGATCAGGCGAAACAAGAGGCGATACGTTGTTTGAGATGCGAGCTTCGCCTGAATATTTTACCTGTCCCGCTTCCACCTGACAAATGGCAAGAACTTAACGATGATAACGTGGCTAATGTTCCCGCCGTTGAGGGTGTGTTCCAATTACGGGATGAGAACAAGGTGGTTATTGTAATAAAAGGCACCCAGAACATACAGGCTGATCTCCAAGAAAAGTTAAAATCTGAAACGAAGGCGAAATATTTCTGGTTTGAACCAGATCCAATGTATACTAAACGAGAAAGTGAATTGATTCAACAGTTCCTTCAACAATTTGGTAAGATGCCTGAAGGGGATAGTGAAGGTGACAAACTCGATGACCTCTTCTAATGTTCAAGTGGAACCCTTAGTTGTTGGTCCCTTATTTTCAAACTGTTACATCATGTGGGATAACAAAGTAAGACAAGGTGCTATTATTGATCCTGGTGATGACGCAGACATTATTCTAGGAAAGGTCAAGGAGATAGATGTAGGGATTAGGTATATTCTTGCAACTCATGGCCATTTTGACCATGTCGGTGCGGTAGCGCAATTGAAAACTACTCTTGGTGCAAAATTTCTTGCTCATAAGGATGATTTCTTTTTTATTGAAGACGGAAAAAACGCAGCGCTTCGATGGGGAGTTCATATTGAGCAGCCACCTAAACCAGATCGTTTTATTAAAGATGGAGATAAAATTAAAATTGGAGGTTTTGAATTTGAGGTGTTACATACACCAGGTCATTCCCCTGGAGGGGTATGCTTTCTTTATAATAAAATGGTCTTTGCGGGTGATACTCTTTTCCAAGGTGGTACTGGAAGAACGGATTTCCGTAAAGGCTCATTTGATGATTTGGCGCGATCCATAAAACAACGCCTTTATACGTTACCAGATGATACAATAGTTTATACAGGTCATGGACCAATTACCTCTATAGGAGAAGAGAAAAGATACAATGCTTTTGTAAAAGCATAGCAAACTAAGAAAGGAATTAATGGAAATAGAATGTTTAACAAGAAACTTGGGATAGTTGATCTATCTAGAAAAAAAATTAGTATTCAGCAGACTCCCGATTCTCTAAAGAGGTTATTTTTAGGGGGTCGCGGACTGAATAGTTATTATCTCTATAAAATGATAAAGCCGGATGTTGATCCACTCTCACCTGCAAATGTTTTGATTTTTGGAACGGGATTATTGACAGGTACTCTTATTCCGAACTCTAGTCGTTTCAATGTCTCAGCTAAATCACCTGAAACTGGGATTCTAGGTGATGCGAATTGTGGTGGTTATTTTGCAGCTGAACTACGATATGCAGGTTTTGATAGACTTATCATCCTTGGGAAAGCAAAAACTCCAAGCTATTTATATGTTTCAAATGGCAATATCGAGATCAAAAATGGAAAAGAATATTGGGGAATGGACACCACAGAAGTACAACAATCTCTTAGAAGAGATCTTGGACAAGTGGAAGCTGCGGTTTGTGGTATAGCTGGTGAAAACCTTGTACGATTCGCGTGTGTGCGAACAGGCGTAAAGAACGCTGCTGGGCGTTGTGGTCTTGGTGCAGTCATGGGATCAAAAAATCTCAAGGCCGTAGTCGCGAGGGGAACACAAGGAATTAAGGTAGCTCATCCAGAAAAAATGCTTGAAACTGTTGAACAACTGAAAGAATATATTATGAGTTCAAAAATTTCATCTATCTTAGGCTCTGTAGGAACCCCACTTCTGTATGAAGTAAGTAATACCTTAGGAGCTATCAGGACTAAAAACAGTCAGCTTAATGCGTGGTCAGACTCTTTAAATGCCAACGTTGTAGAAACCTTTGTTGAAAAAATGATTTCTTGTTCATCTTGTATTATCCATTGTCGTCATCGAAACAAACTAGGTGGAGAAGGACCTGAGTACACGGCTCTAGGGCTTCTTGGTGCAAACCTTGGCATCGAAGACACAGCTCATGTGATAAAACTGAATAACATTTGTAATGAATTAGGGTTGGACATATCTTCATCTAGCACTATTCTTGCTTGGATGATTGAGTTGTATGAAAAAGGTATTATTAACAGGAAAGTAACAGAAGAGGAACTCCGTTTTGGTGATTTCGAACTTATAAAAAATTTATTGTATAAAATATCGCGAAGAGAAGGGTTTGGTGATATACTAGCGGAAAGCACAAGGAATGCTAGACGATTTGGTAAAAAATCAGAGGAATATCTCATTGCTGTGAAAGGGTTACCACAGAGTGATCCGCATGATTGTCGGTACATAAAAGCATTCGCACTAGGAATCGCTACCGCCTCAAGAGGAGCAGATCATCTCAGAAGCAGACCCACACTCGAAATATTTATGCATATACCAAAAGAAGTAAAAGAAAAAATTTATGGAAAAGGCGTTAATAATGATCCGACATCCTATGAGGCAAAAGAAAAATCCGTGTATTTTTCAGACAACATATTCGCAGTAATAGACAGCCTTGGCGTATGCAAGTTTATTTGCCACGGATTTAACAGTCCACATTTCATAGATTATAAATGGATGAAAAAACTGATTCATTGTACATTAGGTTGGCGGTTCAAAGAAAAAGACTTGCAGGACGTTGGAAAAAGGATTATCGATGTTGAGAGGATGTTCAACAATCGTGAGGGAATCTCAAGGAAACAAGATACTCTTCCAAAACGATATTTCGATGATCCGATGCCTCTGAAAATTGCAAAAGGACACCATATTGACCGAAAGGAGTTTGACACTCTCCTAAGTAGATACTACAAATTACGTGGATGGGATAATAACGGGCAAGTCAGAAAAGTAAGAATCAAAGAACTGGAGAAGGCACTAGCATGAAATACCTGTATGTGTATCCAGAGAAATGTACGGGATGCAGAGAATGTTCGATTGCGTGCTCATTGAACAAATTTGGGGAATGCAACCCAAAAAAAGCAGCGATTTCTATATTGAGAGATGAGTTCAATAGATATGAGTTCCCGCTGGTATGTTTTCAATGTGAAGACCCGGTATGCCTAAAGTTTTGTCACCAAAACGCATACAAAATAGAAAATGGGGTTGTTATTAGAGATGAAAACAGATGTATCGGTTGTAGACTATGCGCAGTACTTTGCCCATACAATGCAGTAACAACTATTAATGATGAAATCATAAAATGTGATTTATGTAATGGTGACCCAAAATGTGTTAAATATTGTTCCACTGGAGCACTTCAGTACCTCGATGAAACAGAGGAGCTAGAAAAACGAAGGAAGGAAATGACTGAATGTTTTTTGAAAATAGCTAAAAAATAAGGGTTACTTGTATGGTCATACTGAGTTTTGTTGTCACTATTATTCTTGTTATTGCTTCAGCGGCTCTTGCTCCTGGTCCCTTTTTTTTCGCGGCTATCTCACATGGTACAAAGTCTGATGCAAAAAGCGGATTTTTATTTTCGGTGGCTCATACCATTGTTGAGTTTTCTCTTATTATGCTTTTTGCTGTTGGTCTTCTTACTGTTGTAAGCGAACCACTAGTAAAAATGGTTATTGGAATCGCTGGAGGGAGTGTCTTACTCTTGTTCTGAGTCTTTCAAATTAGAAATTCAATTATTACGAGAAACGAAGAAGTAAAAAAAACCTAAATCATCGTTTCGTCATCTTTTTTTGATTGAGTTGGCTTTTACTGGTTTAAACCCTTATTTTATTCTCTGGTTGCTTACTATTGGAGCGCAACTCATTATCATCACTCTTGAGTTCGCAGCTTTATTCGGATTACTCTTCATGTTTATCTGTCATGTGTGGATGGATTACGTTTGGCTTACCGGTGTCGCTTATTTTACGAAAAAAGGAATAAACATCATGGGATTAAAATGGTACAGACCAATGATGGCCGTATTCGGGATGATGCTCATTTACTTTGGGCTTACTTTTCTCATTGGAGTAATAACTGGCTAAGTATATCCAAATTTTATCATCATTTTAGTGAGGAACAATATCTGGAGCAATCAGAAAATTGTCATCTAGCAATCGATCCATAAAACCACTAACATCTGAACCTTTTTTCATGAGGCTGTAAAACGTACCGGTATTCCGAATCGTACCAACGAACTGAAGGCCCATAATTCGATTATTTTTTAAAAGAATTTTCTTAGAGGATTGAGGAGAAAAACGCGAAATAACATTACACGTGCCGATTTCTCTGGAAGTAAACCCCATAGCAACAATAGGGATATCAAACACATCAAGAACATTCACTACTTCAGCACCATCATATACCGTATGTTTGCCAGCCATATTTAACCCAGCTATTCGTCCCTGTTCAACAGCATTTGGCCATATAGCAAACGAACCCTGTTTTCCTTCAATCTGTTCTCGTACCTCTGCAATATCTCCTGCTGCATAAATGTTCTTTTTGTTTGTCTGCATCCTTTGATCAACGATAATCCCTTGATTTACCTGGATACCAGAACCTCGAAGGATGTCAATGTTTGGTTTAACACCTATAGCAATGATAACCATATCACACCGTAATGTTTTCTTCTTCAAAGATATACTTTCAACTGTTTTCTTACCGTTGATACGTTTCACGGTATCGTTTACCACTAGGTTTATATTATGCTTTTTAAGAATCTCTTCCACTTTCATCGATATATCCGGATCAAGCATTCTGATAAGAACATGAGAAAACATCTCGACAATACTCACGTGAACACCCTGTTTCTCTAGCATAACTGCAGTTTCAACGCCCATAAAACCACCACCTACTACAACAGCACGTTTTACACCTTTTTTTATGTGATCTACAATCCCAAGCGTAGAATCCAGGTTACCCATAATATGCACACCAAAAAGCCCTAATCCTTTCATATCCTTTGGAGTAATAGATTTCGCACCTACCGCAATAAGTAACTTATCAAAAATGATACTTTTCCCATTCTCTAGTCTTATCTTTTTCCGGTCTGGAATTATTCGAAGTGCTGTGGTATTCTTCATAAATCTGGCATTGAGACGGTGATAGAATTTTTTATCAAAACGAAAAATCATGGGTTTATCAATCTCACCTGATACTAAACTTGGAAGAGAACACGGTGAATACGCAGGATATTTTTCACGCGAAATAATAGTCACATTGGATTCTGTATCAACCTCCCGGATAGCTTGTAGTGCACTAACTCCCGCACCACCATTTCCGATAATCACATAATGCAATAAAACCAACCATCCATTTATTATTATTTTTATGCTCCGATATATTCAGGGAGCTCAGATCCTTTAATGAGAGCGACAATTGTGGAGTTCATGGGTGTAGAAATGCCTTTCATCTTGCCGTATTTCACTATTTTATCATTGATGAAATTGATCTCGGTCGGGCTTTGTTTTTCTATATCGACATGCATGGAAGTTCGGTGATGCCCTGCTTTATCCAGGTAGTTCATACAGAACTCTAGGAAATTCGGTTGAAAATGGATGCCATGTGCCACTGCAACTTCAATCCCCTCGCGTAATATCGCCTCTGCTAGATTACGGGTGTCTGTTAATTGCATCATTTGTTTCATGGTCCTTCGAGTCAATGCGCACACAGGACTCAACGCAGCGTTAAGGATGATCTTCTCCCACTCATATTTTTTAATCTCTGGGGTATACGCCGTTTCTAAATCAGCATCGGTGATAACCTTTGCTAACGCTCGTGCCTTCTCTTCAGCGGTAGACTCTATTATACCGATGTAGTTCGGGGCATTGAAAAATGACATCCGTACTTTCCCATTATCGATGAGATTTCCCGCATAATTAACTACAATACGCAAGGTATGTTCTTTCCCAAATACATCAGCAATCAACTCTTCATTATCCAAACCATTTTGCAAACTAATAAAGGTAGTACCGGACTTTACCACATTTTCCAACATCGGTAAAACCTGAGAAAGGAGAGACGCCTTCACAGAGATAAACACGACATCGAACTCCTTTCCGCGCATCTCATTAATATGGTAACACATATATTTACCTGAAAATGGGACATTCAAATCCTTGAAACCAATGATCGTGAGTCCCTTCTTCCGTATCTCATCCAGATGAGGCTTCAGGATATCTACTAAGGTAACAGTATGTCCTGCCTTTGCAAGATGTACTGCCATGATGCTCCCCACGGGCCCCACACCAACTATTCCAAACCTATATTTCTCCATAATTCATACCCCTTTACCAGCATAACGTTCTCGAAGAACACGATGTAGAATTTTTCCGGTGGGAGTCCGAGACATCTCCTCGTCTTTAATGAAGATCACCTGTTTCGGACGCTTGTAACCGGCCATTTTATCCCGGCAGTAGTCGATAATTGTTTTTTCATCGATATTAACATTCTTCTTTGGGACAACCACTGCCGTAACTTGTTCTCCCCATTTTTCATGAGGGAGACCGATAACAGCAGAATCAAGGACATCGGGATGAGCACTAATGATTTCCTGTACTTCACTGGGAAACACATGTTCACCACCAGTAATGATCATATTATCTTTTCTATCTACAATATAATAATAACCATTTTCATCACGCTTGGCCATATCCCCAGCACTGAACCACTCTCCCCGAAATGAGCTTGCGGTTTTTTCAGGCATTTTGTAGTACTCATCAAACAGCATTGGTCCACGGGAATACAGTTCCCCAACCTCACCGACTTCAACCTCGTTTCCATCCTCATCTAAGAGTTTAACAAAATCGGTACCGAGCGCCTCATACCCTATAGAGCCCAGTTTCCGTAGTTGATCCTCCGGTTTCAGAATCGTTACTAAACCAGCTTCAGTAGAGCCATATGCCTCATACAGTTCAACACCAGGAAAGAACTCTATGATCGCTTTTTTCATGTTTTTCGTGACTGGGGCGGAGGAGCACAGCAATTTCCGTATGGATGTCACATCTCGTTTTTTTGCCTTTTCAGACACGTTGAGTATGAGATTGTAATGTGTTGGGATAAGCGATATATAGGAAATTTGTTTCTTCTCTATGATTTCCAGTATTTCTTCTGCTTGAAAATTCCTTGCTGGATGGATATACGCAGTGCCACCTAAGTATAAGAAGAGGAAGGTATAGAAAGTGGAGTTTACATGATATAATGGCATGACGTTGAGACAGATATCATGGTGTGTAAATCCGAAGTCAACTGCGTTGATTAAAAAGAACGCGATATACGATTCATGGGAGCGAACAACACCTTTAGGTTTTCCTGTTGTACCTGAGGTATAGAGCATGATCCATGGATCCTTGCATTTGATATCAACCTCTAGTTCACCATCTGGAAAATTTTTGATAAACTCCTCGTATTCTTTGTACCCTTTTACTTTCTTTCCGACAACAATATATCTATCCGGCGTTACGTTTTTTAGCTCAGGTTTTATCAAGTCAACTATTGGTGTAAATTCATCGTGGACAATAAACGCTTTGGCATCTGAATTTTCCATGATATTTATGATCTCTCTGCCTATAAATCGAAAGTGTACAGGGACTATGATAAGGCCGGTTTTTGCTGCTGCTAAATAGGTTTCCACAATCTCAATACTATTCTCAAGTAGGACTGCAAACTTATCTCCCTTCTTTAAACCAAGAGAAAGCAGGCTCCATGATAATCTATTCACCCTTTCATTCAACTCAGGGTAGGTAAAACTCCGCTTCTTCTCTTCAAGAGCGATGGTTTCCGGAAACTTTTTTGCATTTACTTTAACCATTTCAGCTAGATTCAACCAGCAGACCATATGCGTTTCTTCCTCCTTACAAATTTAAACACCCATTATTTTTTATCTTCAAGTTGTTCAATAAAAGCCTCAACATTTGTTTTAAATTGTTCATCAGAGAGACATCGGAGATCATTTAAATCTCCATTGATTACCAGGCTGGTAATACCTGTTTTTTCCTCTACACGCTGAGGCATACCATAGCGGTTATTCGAGTTATTTGGGCATGTTTTTGAATCGTGAAAAATCACACCATCGATTTTGTAGAACTCTATTATTTTTTCTATGTATTTTTCTTTCGCTTCATCTGATCGTACGATAAATAGCTTTGTATATGCCTTCGCCATACTCCGAAAGGGATCTTTGTCATCAAAATCGGTGAAGATCCAGCTGTTGCAATAGGTGGATGCGACGATGCATGCCCTATGACTAGCACACAATTCAGAATGGGTACGTAGTCTGCCCCAGATAGGCATACCGTCCCAGTATAGTCTAAACCGTTCGTTATCTATTGCTCCTTCATGGTTTTTGACTCTTGCTTTTAACTCTGCGAGTAATATCTTGTAATAATCTACTGCGTGGTGTGTCCCTCTCAATACAACGGCAGGTCCCATATGTATGGTCGCATCAAAAAACGTCAGAGGAGATGGCACAGTAGCTGCCGTCTCTAACACGCTTTTCCAGAGGTCAGAACACTCACGTGAGAGAGAGACTACTTTTTTCAGGTTCTTTTTGTCAAAGGTGGTTCCTGATACTTTTTCTAACGGTTCTATCAGTTGTTCCATTTGATGAGCGACCGATGAAACATGGATCTCTGTAACATCTTTGATACCTCTGTGGGTGTACACACCAAGTAAGGGAGCATGGAATTCTTTAGCATAGAATCGAAACCAATCCTGAATATCTCGGCATTGATTTGTGTTAAAAACCAATACATCAGGTTTTGGAATGCTTATAATTCCTTTGTATGCGTTGGAAAGTGGCGTCACCTTCTGTAAATACGCACCGATATCTGAGGTCAGATAAGAACAAATATCTGGTGAATACCCGATCGCATTCGCATAAGGGATCAGATCGGTTGCCATCCTAGAGGTACCTAGCATTGCACCATGGTTTTCAGGGAAGTAAACATAAAAGCCAAAGCTTCTGAGAATCTCGGCGGGTCCTACACTTGAGCACCATGCAACTTTTTTATCTTTACTTTTTGCTGCAGAATCAAGTTCATAGTAGTACTCACTCATCATCTGTTTCATTTTGTTTGTTGCTATGATCCTCCTTTTGGTTGATTGTTCAGTAGCGACCATAACTCCCCCGACGTTGTGAATCCGTTGTCCGTTGATACCTTCTATTACTATAGATATGAGTAGATAGCAAACTCAAATGAAAGTAGTGCTTATTATCTTTTTCATTCTAATCCAGATAATGCTAACAATCAAATATAGCTATGCATTACTCATTTTTAACCCACCCTTTGAGCATAAGGTGAACATATGGCAAATAAGGAGTACGTCGCAGGTATTGATGTTGGCACAGCGTACATAAAAGTAGTGATTATAGATGAGAAAAAGGAAATAATCGGATTTTCGACAGTAAAATCAGGTGCAAACCTTCAGAACTCTATTACTACTTCATTTGATGAGGCTGTTGCTGATGCGGGAGTGCCCCGGGATGCGATAAAGCATGTGACTGCAACTGGATTCGGGAGAAGAAACGTATCATTTGCTCATAAGGTTAAAACTGAGATTAGCGCCCATGCGAAGGGCGCTTATTACTATGTTCCAAAAAAGATCACTGTTGTTGACATTGGAGGTCAAGACACTAAAATCATCAAAATAGACGCAAAAGGAAAAGCACTGGGCTTCAAAATGAACAGAAAGTGCGCCGCTGGAACAGGCACCTTCCTAGAGGAAATTGCATTTAAACTTAATATATCAATGGATGAAATGAACCTACTTGCTGCGAAATCTACTAAGGAAGTAGCACTTAGCAGTTTTTGTACGGTTTTCGCATCCACGGAGATCCTCTCACGAATCAAAGGAGGAGAAAAAATAGAAGACATGGTTAAGAGTACTTTTGAATCTGTAGCAAGAAGGGTCATAGAAATGGATACACTGGCGGGAACCGTGGTGATGACTGGTGGTGTGATCGCATACAATACCATCCTATCAAAAATCCTCTCGAGATTTATTGAAAATGAGATTTTGACTCCACCACATCCACAGTTAATCGGGGCTTTTGGCGCGGCATTATTTGCAAAAGAGGCAAAAAATTAAAACCTCATTTCATTCTTTGTTATATTTACTATGTCTAATCTACTAATCAGGGAGTAAGATTATCCCCTATTTAAACCCATGAATAAAGCAGTTTCAGCACCCATCCGTGCCTCTCAAGGATGGCCCTGAAACAAGTGCTTATTCTGCACGATGTACAAGAGCCTTCCGTTTAAACAGAAAACAATAAAGGAAATCAAAGAAGATATAGAGAAGGCAGCAAGGATTTACAAAGGGGTAAACACTATATTCATAGCTGATTCCGATAGTCTTACTATGAAAAACATTCAGGAAATAGTTCAGTATATAAAAACGCGTTTTCCAACTGTTGAACGAATAACCTCATACACGAGAGCCAAGACGCTAATGAGTTTAATATCTGATCAACTAAAAAGAGTGAGAAACGCTGGTCTTACGAGAGTACATGTGAGGTTGGAATCAGGTGACAGGGAAACCTTGGAATTTATGCAAAAGGGAACAACCCCAGAGGAGATGATTGCTGGTGGAACAGCGGCGAAAGAAGCAGGTCTAGAGCTTTCATTTTACATCCTCATTGGCGCTGGAGGAACGAATAGACTCGAGAAACATGCGATAGAATCAGCAAGGATGTGCAACGAGGTGAATCCAGATTTTATTAGATTGAGGATGCTCGTAATCCAACATGGCTCACTCCTCCAAGAAAAGATGAAAGCCAGCCTTTATAAACCGTTGTCCCCTAAAGAAAAAATACAGGAAGTCAAAACATTACTAAAGAACCTTACAGTAGACCAATGCGAAGTATCCTCCGATTATTTTACCAATACTATCTGGGTGGATAACGTAGTGGTCTACGGAGGTGTTTATGGTAAGCTTCAGTAGGATAAACAGGACATGCTCGACGTATTAACCCAAACCTTAGATTTTCTCTCAATTATTGATGGAGAAATAGCAGATGCGACTATCCTCTAGGAACAAGGTATAATTAATCACCTTTAAAGCGCCTGATGGAAAATACAGATGCACGTTGATAAAAAAATCTATCCGCCACTCACGGGAACAAAGAATACGAGTTCATCACCATCTTGAAGCTTAGTGTGAATTCCATTTAATGCAGAAAGTGGTTTATCATTTATAAATATGCATAGATATGTTGAGAGCTTTTTAGTCTCTGTGTAGAATTCTTTTTTCAGTTGAGGATAGCTCTTTATCATTACTTTAAGTAAGTCATTCAGGGTGTTGCCATTGAAATCTATTTCCACCATATTTTTACCAACAGTATCTGAAAATGGCTTGAGGAATTTTATTTTAAGCTTCAATAACCGCACACTCGTCACAACTCATATGATCCATGTCCTATATATAACGTCTTTGGTATAAATTTTTATCAATTTAATCTTGTTTTTTAGAGGATAAATAATACATCAATGGTGTAAAATACTATTTTAAAAACTAGATTGTTTTTACGAAAAGACACAAATCATTAGAGGTACTCACTAAAGAACTTCAGGAGCGGGGGAAGAAAGCAACAGTGTTGTACAACTACCCCTGGATCATCGAATACATGGATGAGTTACCAAAAACCATCTCAGGGAAAATACTCAGACGAGAGCTACGTTCCAAACAATAATACCTGCTCTATTTATTTCTTTTTTTTACTGAAGAGATTCTTAAACAACACGTAAATGTAGCGGAGGATTAAGGCTTTTTTATATTTTATAAAACTGATTTGACCACCATTCACACCGATAATCAACCGAGCGAATTTCATATCACGGGTCATCATCCGTATTATCTTTTCAGAGTCCATCCCCCATTGGTTGTTAAACTTACCCAGTGCTTTTAAGTCCCGTCCGAAATCTTCGACCCAGAAATCTTGGTACTTCCTTAAAAAATGATGACTGAAATCCTGTGTCTTAAATGCGTCTGCAATGATTTGTGCAGCGATTTGCCCAGAAGCCATCGCATAATAGATACCTTCACCGGTGATCGGGTTGATGAAACCTGCCGCATCACCACAAAGCAGGACACGGTCCCCATAGGTGTTCTCCAACGGAAAGATAGGAAGGGTTGCCCCCTTTAAATTTTCAACTGGAAAATCCGCTGGAAGTAATTTTTTTTCCTTAAGCAGAGAAATGAACGCGTCATATGTTTCTTTCAGTGGTTTTTTCGGCCGTGCCTTGGAGACAGCAGATTGGAATTCACCAATCCCTAAGTTAATACAGTTTTTCTTTGGAAACACCCATCCGTATCCTGCGATCCCCTGTATCTTGATGAAGAGATATGTCAGTTTTTTTTTCGTAAAAAACGTGGTCAGTTGCGTCGGTTTTAGTGGTTGTTCCTGCATAAGCGAAATGCAAAGGACCGCAAGTTTCTTGCATAACTTGGTTTTTTCCGCAACCACACTATGCATCCCATCGCAGCCGACCACCATCTGTGTCTCGATGGATTGCCCATCCTCGAGCATCACGATAGCCTTATCTTTTTGGATAAGAACATCGACCACTGATTTTCCTCCCTGAAATACCGCCCCAGTGTGTTGAGCAAGAGATAACAGATTATTATCAAAGTCTTTTCGAATTATCATCATAAGAAACGGTTTTTCCCGTATAAGATTAAACTTATACCGGAGTGATGAGGAATACATCGTTGTTCCATAGGAGATTGAATCAAGGAACGGTTCAATATATGGAAATCGTTTCAGCACACGAGTCGGAAGACCTCCACCACAAGGTTTATCCCGAGGAAATGTAGCTTTGTCAAGAATCAAAACCTTTAACCCTTTTTCCGCAAGGTTTTTTGCAGCGGTCGAACCCGCTGGACCTGCGCCAACAACTACGACATCATAGTTCATGGGAAAACCAACATGTTTTTTTTTTACATCCGGAAGACACCAGGTTTCCAATCAGGAATCGGTGCGTTCAGCGACGCGGATATCCCAAGGCCGAGTACCAAACGGGTATCCACCGGGTCGATGATCCCGTCATCCCATATACGGGCTGTGCTGTAATACGGATTGCCCTCTGTTTCGTATTTTTTCAGGATTGGGTCTGTCAGCTGCTTTTCCTCTTTTTTTGTCATCGCAATGCCTTTTCTCCATAATTGATCTCTTTTTACGGTGAGAAGCACGGTTGCCGCCTGCTGACCACCCATCACGGAGATACGTGCATTTGGCCACATCCACAGTTGCCGAGGCCCATATGCCCTGCCGCACATCCCATAGTTCCCCGCGCCAAACGAGCCGCCGATGATGACGGTGAACTTCGGTACCTGGGCGCAGGTCACCGCGGTCACCATTTTTGCCCCATCCTTTGCAATCCCTCCTGCTTCATATTTCCTGCCAACCATAAAACCCGTGATATTCTGTAAAAAAATAAGAGGGAGCCTCCGCTGGCAGCATAACTCGATGAAATGCGTGCCTTTCAATGCAGATTCAGAAAACAACACGCCATTATTCGCAAGAACCCCAACCGGGTAACCCATGATCCGGGCAAATCCGCACACTAGTGTTGTACCATACAATGCCTTGAATTCATGGAATCGTGACCCGTCGACGATACGTGCGATGATCTCCCG
>SMTZ1_10001052_pt1 | contig 27246 bp, 26 predicted proteins | sample DeeMarSWOR136_30_FD_25667 | JGI IMG/M metagenome (IMG submission 25667)
GCAGCGCTGACGGCACCTTTGGGAGCAGGGTTTTCTCTCCGGCTAGCCAATATTCTCGACTACAATTCTAAACCGGAAAAGGGTTACAAGAAGACAGACGTTCAATGGATAGGCGCTCTCCAATACTCATTTTGACCTGTCTCTCACGAGGCAGACCCAAGCGGGAAACGAACATCCCGTCTCGAAAGGAGGAGCTGGAACATGTTGAAAGAATTTAAAGAGTTTGCCATGCGAGGAAATGTCGTGGATATGGCCGTTGGAATCATTATCGGTGCAGCCTTCGGGACGATCGTCAAGTCACTGGTTGCGGATATCATCATGCCGCCCATTGGTTTGTTGCTCGGGAACATCGATTTTTCCAATCTCTTTATTGTTCTCAAAGAGGGGGCGAAGGGGGCGGGCCCTTATGCGTCCCTTGAAGCCGCTAAGGCAGCGGGTGCGGTGTCCATCAACTATGGCATTTTCATCAGCACCATCATTAGCTTCCTTATCGTTGCATATGCGGTATTCCTTTTGATCCGGGGAGTCAATCAGCTCAAGAGGCAAGAAGCAGCTCCGCCTCCGGTGCCGACGACCAAAGAGTGTCCTTACTGTTTGTCAACGATTCCGATCAAGGCGACGCGTTGCGGTCACTGCACCTCCGAATTGAAAGCTTGAACGGAATGATGAAGACCCCCCTCCTCAAAAAGGGAAGGGATTCCTCATTTCTAGGCCTGATGGCCATCTTATCTTTGACCTCCAATCTCCTTTCTGCTAAAATTCCTCCCATGCACCACGCCATGAACCACGTGGGGTTCATGATTAGTCCTGAACTCAACGTAGTTCAGGGCAGGGTGCATGGCCCTGCATCGTAGGGTGCAGGGTTTCCTCTCTCCGCAAGAAAGAATTACGTTATGCCTAAAGCGAAGACCCATTTTGTGTGTCAGTCCTGCGGATATCAGGCACCGAAATGGCTGGGAAAGTGCCCCGGATGCCAGGAATGGAACACCTTTGTCGAAGAACGGGCCGTAGTAGAGGAAAAAATTCCCGAGAGGGACCTCCTGGGATTTGAAAGGGAAGCTGTGCCCACTTCCATCACCGAGATTGTCACAGAAGAAAGAGAGAGGCTTCAGGTCGGGATCAGGGAATTTGACCGGGTGTTGGGAGGCGGGATCGTTTTTGGATCGGTGGTCTTGGTCGGAGGCGATCCAGGAATAGGGAAATCGACCCTTCTCCTCCAGATGATGAGCCGTTTGGCATCGAACGGGAGAAAGGTTCTTTACATCTCCGGAGAGGAGTCCCTTCAACAGACAAAGATGAGGGCGGACCGCTTGAGCGTCTCCACTTCTCAACTCTTCGTCGTCTCAGAGACCTCTCTGGAGAAAATCCTCCAGGACATTCAAGCTCTGAAACCGTCGGCCGTGGTGGTTGATTCGATTCAGACCATCTATTCCTCTGAACTCCCATCCACCCCAGGATCGATCAGCCAGGTGAGGGAGGCATCGAGCCGATTGCTCTATCTAGCAAAACATCTCTCCATCCCCGTCTTTTTGGTCGGCCACGTGACGAAAGAGGGCTTCATCGCAGGCCCCAAAGTCCTTGAACACATGGTCGATACAGTCCTTTATATTGAAGGAGAGGCCAACCATGCCTTTCGCATTGTGAGGGCTGTCAAAAACCGCTTCGGTTCCACCAATGAAATCGGCGTTTTCGAGATGAAGGAATCCGGGTTGGTGGAAGTCCCCAGCCCTTCGGAGTTCTTCCTTTCGGGGCGGACGGAACCTACCTCGGGTTCCATCGTCATGGCCGGTGTGGAAGGGTCAAGGCCCATTCTGGTCGAACTTCAGGCCTTGGTCGTCTCCACACCCTTTGGCCTCCCCCGGAGGACAGCTCAGGGGGTGGATGCCAATCGGGTATCCCTTCTGGTTGCTGTGATGGAGAAGCGACTGGCAATCCGTTTACTCAACCACGATGTCTTTCTCAACATTGCTGGTGGCGTGAGAGTAGAGGAACCGGGTGTTGATTTGGGGGTGATTGCCTCTATTACCTCAAGTTTTAAGGATAAACTGATTGATCCGGAGATGGTGGTTTTTGGAGAAGTGGGGCTTGGAGGCGAGGTGAGAGGCGTCAGTCAAGCAGAGGTCAGGGTGAGGGAGGCAGCCAGGTTGGGATTTAAACGATGCCTGCTGCCGAAACAGAATCAGGAGAAGATGAAAGGGGTCAAGGGGATCGAATTGGTTGGCGCCAAAACGGTTCGAGAAGCGATGGACATACTTTTTAAATGATCATTGCAAAATGACCACTTAGCGATGCAAAGTTAGCAATGGGGAAAAGAAAGAAAACAATTTGAATGGCTCTACCACTTTAGCGCTTTGAAGTCGGCAGGCTACTCTGCTCGGTTAGGGCGGGTATCAGGTGACCAGGATATCAGGAGACCAGACAGGGACTTCTTTCTCAGCCTGATATTCTGATATCCTGATGTCCACTTCCTGATAACCTGGTACTCTGATAGCCTTTTCAAAGGGCTAAACTGCTACGAAATGCTCATTGTTAACTTTATAATTTGCAATGAGGTTTGCTGGAAGCGTCCGCATGACCAAATGGATAGCGGCACTGATTCTAATCACCTTCATTTTATCCGGTTCTTCCTATAGTCAGGGGCAGCGGAAAACCCAGAACCCCGGAGAACTTTATGACGCAGGAATGGCCTTTTTTCACAAGGCCAATTATGAGGAGGCGATCGACCGATTTTCTAAACTGATTCTTTTCTTTCCTACCAGCAAGTTGAACTCCTATGCACGGTATATGATCGGGGAGTGCTATCTGAAAATGAGGAAATATGAGGAAGCCCTCCAGCAATTTGAACTCTATCTCAAGTCCTTTCCAAATGGAAACCGTCGCAATGAAGCGATGAAGGGAATCGAATTTTCTAAGGAGAAGCTGAAGAAAAAATCCTCTCCCCCAGCCCTCTCCCCTCAACCTGTTGCTCCAGAGGATCCGAAAAAGAAGAGCGATGAGGTCAACCTTTCGGCTCCTCCGCCTCACGCTTTGAGTTCCCTCAAGGTTGATCCAGAATTGCACGTTGGGAAATTGACCAACCATAGGGTCAAATCCGAAGGGTAAGATGAGAAACTAGTAAAAGAAAGCTTAGCCATGAGAGTAAGGTCTTTATTTCTTTCAATGTTCATTGCGTTTATTTGCCTGATGCTCATTTCTTCCAATGGATTGCCTCAGAATAGTCCTTGGAGAAAGGTGGATCATGGACTGTCTATTGGACAATTTGATCCCCCTGGTGAAGCTCCTGTCAAGGATTCAAAAATCATTGTTGTAAAGATTAACCCAAAGTATTACTCTTTTAAGCTCCTTTGTGCTTCAGAGGTCGGAAGGACTAGATTGACACCCCGGGAGTGGTGTAAACAGTACGCTCTCATTTCTGCCATTAACGCCGGGATGTATCAGAAGGATAGGCTGAGCAATGTTGGCTACATGAAGAACTTTCTCCATGTGAATAATCCGAGGCTTAACTCAACTTATAAAGCCGTTTTAGCCTTTAACCGAGTGGGTTCTAAGGTTCCAGAGATTCAGATCATTGACTTCGAGTGTCAGGACTTTGAGACGCTAAAACCCAAGTACCAGACTTTTATACAGAGCATTCGGATGATCAGCTGTCATCAAAAGAATGTTTGGTCTCAGCAAGACAAGAGGTGGAGCTTGGCTGTCTTGGGGGTGGATAAAGAGGGAAATGTCCTTTTTATCTTTTCAGGGGTTCCTTATTCTGGATATGATTTCAATAATATTCTGTTATCTCTCCCACTCTCCATTTTCAATGCCATGTATTTGGAGGGGGGACCAGAAGCCAGTCTTTATTTCTCTGCCAGAGGGATTGAATTGGAAAAGGTGGGAATGTATGGAACGGGTATCAATGAGAGTTCCGTCAGATCAGGTGCCCATCCAGTTCCGAATGTCATCGGGATAATAAAAAAATAAACTAAAATCTGAAAATTTCTATTTAATTCCAGGGGATATGGCGAGATTCAGTGTCCACTTCTTGCTGAAGCCCTCGGCGTTAGATTTTGATATAGGTGCGGAGATTATAGAGAGTAGTCATCAATGCATAAGAAACAGAGCTTTTTCTTAGGCTCCGTTGATGATTCGGCAAATGAATATCGATTTTTCTTAAAATCTCTATTAATTTGTATGATTGAAAATGATGGCAGGGTTATTCCTTCTGAGAGGTCCTCTTGTCGTAAGTTTAGTGTTGATCTATTTATGGCGACGTACGAGACTTTGCGGACGGGAATGATTATCTATTATGGACCTTATTATTGGGCACGGGATCGATATATAGGACGGAGGATAGAGATGAAGCTCAAAGGAAGAACATGGGGTATTGAGTGTGGGGATGAAGGGATTGCGCGTTATGAGATTGAGGAGCGTCAATGCTAGGATATAAACCCCAAAGCCGAGACAATTTGAATGCGGAATGAAACCTTTCTGCATCCTTGACATTATTTCCATAGTTTAATAAATTGGTGAACAAGATAAAATTTCACAAAGCTTTTTACCCATTAGCGATCTCAAAGACAAAACCCATTTACGAGAGCGTAATATTGTACCCAAAAATTGTTGAAAGGAGCTTAAGATTTAGTAGTTTTAGGTCATAATTTTATTTTGTCATTTTACAAATTCATTGAGAGGCTATTATGAAATCTTGAAAGAACACAAAAGAAAGGGGGAACTAAAATGAAAACTGTCAAATTTTATTTAATTGGTTTTTTGTTACTTCTCAGTTTCTTCAGCTCTGTCGCGGTGGCACAGACTCCCAGATTCGGAGGAACGCTCATAACATCCACCTTTGGCGACATTACCAGTCTAAACCCAATATGGAAATATGACCAATCAGCATTTATGATCTCTCAAAACATCTATTCGACACTCGTTATATCGGATTGGGGTATCGCAGAGGGAGCCAAACCCTACGGGGATTTGGCTAAGAATTGGGAAATCAGCGACGATGGGTTGACTTATACGTTTCACCTTCATGATAACGTGTACTGGCATGACGGTGTGAAGTTTACCTCGGCTGACGTTAAGTTTACCTATGAGACCGCCATCAACAAGAAATACCCGATCGCGAGTTATTTGAAGTTAGTTAAGGAAATCCTAACGCCTGACGAGAAAACGGTTGTGTTTAAGCTCTCGGATGTCAATGCACCGTTCATCCCGATGTTAGCGAACGCGTCAAACTGGTACGGCCAGATTATAGCAAAACACCTGTATGAAGGTACCGACATTCAAAACAATCCAAATAATAAAAGGCCGGTCGGGACGGGTCCGTATAAATTCATGGAATGGAAAGAGGGGCAGTTTGTATCCCTGACAGTCAACGAAAAATACTTCCGCGAGCGGGCATATTTGGACAAGATCATATGGCGGATCTATATGAATAAAGAGATCCCTCAAGCGGACTTCGTTAGCGGTAACCTTCACCTGCTCATGTACGAACTGGTTCCGCCATTCCATCAGCTCAAAGCATTGGCTTCTAAGCCAGGAGTCAAGATGTGGGAGCAAAAATCAATCTACGACCGCTGTTTCGTGTTCAATCACAAACGCAAACCCTTTAGCGACACTCGAGTAAGGGAAGCCATATCATTAGCGATCAACAGAGAAGAAGTCAGTCAACTGGCGTGGGGGGGGCTGTGGAAACCGAACTACCGCGCAAGTTGCGCTGGAGCGCCTCTTTTTACCAATCATAATGTTCGTTGGCCGGAACAAGATCTGAAAAGGGCACAACAGCTTCTTGATGAGGCAGGATATTCCCCGGACTCTGATGGCGTGCGACTGAAACCTATTGTTATCGGTACAGATTATCTTAAGCCCATGATCGAGGTGATTATTCAACAGCTAAAAAAGATAGGAGTACAGGCCAAATTTGAGCTGAGCGACACCGCGACATGGCTCAGCCGCCTGAAATCGGGTGATTTTGACCTGACCCCTTATTACATTCGGTTTGGGCCTGATCCTGATGCATACGGAGAGCATTTTGGAATAGGAGGAGCAAGAAACTTTGGGAAGTACTCGAATGCCACCTTCGATGAACTGGTAAGGACTGGACAGAAAACCCTTAACTTCCAAAAGCGAAAAGAGATCTACGATAAGATCCAAGAAATCCTACGAAAGGAGTTTGTATATCTGCCTGTGACTGAGGCCGGGTATTTCCAGTTCAGTACGGCCAAATTACATGGGGTCGGCTTTGGTGATCCAACATCGTACGGGAAATCCTTCGGTTGGGGTGGTTACCGCGCGTGTTGGCTTGAAAAGTAATCATTAGGTGCATGGTTTCATGAATGCGGTGCCATCATCGAGTTAATGAAGACTCGGATTATAATGTTGTAACACCAAACATAGCCCATGGCCAATAAGAAATGGAAAGATGGAGCGATTAGCGTATTTGATCAGACGTGTCCTTGAGATGTTCCTTGTCGTTCTGGCTGTGGCAATCTTGAACTTCACTTTGATCCATCTTGCCCCTGGTGACGTCGCTGTGTACATGGCAGGCGGGGAAGCCGGACCCGAGTATATTTCGTCGATCAGACATGAATACGGGCTGGATCTTCCTTTGCATATCCAGCTGGGAAAATACATGTCAAGGGTCTTTCACGGAGACTTTGGCCACTCCTTTACCAGGGGAACTCCCGTCGTTGAAATCATAATTGATCGTTTACCGGCCACTCTCTTATTAATGGGGTCCAGTCTGATTCTTGGAGCGGTATTGGGTACTCTGGGAGGAGCACTGGCGGCTAGGTACCTAGGGTCAAAGATTGACTACTTGATCTCGGGCCTTTGCGTGGCGGCATATTCGACACCCGTGTTCTGGTTGGGTTTAATTCTAATCTATGTGTTTTCAGTGCACTTGAATTGGCTTCCATCATCCGGAATGATGAGTTTCCTGGAAGAGCAGCGTGGAATAGCGGATATATCACGACATATGGTGCTCCCCGTGCTGTCCCTGACCGTTTACTTTATTGGTCAGAACATCAAAGTGGCGCGGGCGAGCATTGCAGAAGCGATGCAAGATGACTACATCACAACTTTTCGGGCGGTTGGATTCAAGGAGCGCACGGTGTTTCTTAAGCACGCGCTGCGTAACGCCCTGCTTCCAATAGTCAGTATGACGGGGTTGCAGTTTACGCAACTGACAGCCGGGGCGGTCCTGACGGAAACGGTCTTCTCCTGGCCGGGGATGGGCCAACTTGTGTTTCAGGCCGTCCTCGCAAGAGATTATCCTCTTATCATGGGAGGATATATACTGATGTCTATCGTGGTTGTGATCTTTACGCTTTTGGTAGATTTTGTCTATGTTTTGCTGGATCCGAGGATTGAGCTGAAATAAGGTATGGAAAATGAGCATTAGGCTAAAAGGTCGTTTCTTTCGTGAATTAAAAAGGCAGAAAATGAGCATGATCGGTTTCTCCGTGGTCTGCCTATTTTTTTTGATAGCCGCTTCACTACAATTTTTGCCCATACCGGATCCCTTTGCCCTCTCTCTTCTTCCCTTTCATCCGCCATCGACCGAGCACTATATGGGTACTGACAATCTGGGCCGTGATATTTTTTCACGAGTCCTTTGGGGAACCCGAGCTTCGCTTATGGTGGGGATACTCTCTGCCGGGCTGTCCGCTGTGATTGGTATCATCGTCGGGGGAATTGCCGGCTATTATGGAGGTTGGGTGGATGACTTGCTGAGCAGAATCATCGACGTGTTTTTGGTCATGCCCATCTTTTTCTTACTGATTTTGATTGTTTCTCTGTTCGGAAGCCACATTTACTTCGTTATTCTTGCGATCGGAATGGTTACGTGGCCCCGAAATGCGCGAATTATGCGGGCACAGACACTTACGTTAAAGAAGCGTGCCTATGTTACGGCGGCGATTGGCTCAGGAGCTAGCAATCTCCGAGTACTCTTTTTGCATGTGGTTCCAAACGGTGTGAGTCCTGTCATTGCACATACGGTAATACTCATCGGACAAGCAGTTTTGGTAGAAGCAGGGTTGAGTTTTCTAGGACTGGGAGACCCGAACGTCATCAGCTGGGGACAATTAATTCGCTCTGGCCAACAGAGTTTCGCCACCGCGTGGTGGATCTCATTCTTCCCTGGGTTGATGCTTCTTGTCATGGTTTCAGCAATCAATTTCTTTGGAGACGGTTTAACTGTTGTTTTGAATCCGAGAATGATTGGGCGGTAATAGTCAAATGGCCCCATATGAGAACCATACTTTATTGGAAGTACAAGACCTACGGATGTATTATCGGTTGGTGTCCGGAGCGGTTTTAAAAGCGGTGGATGGCGTAACGTTCTCGATCAAAAGGGGTGATAAACTGGGCCTTATTGGTGAGTCGGGGTGTGGGAAGACATCCCTTGCAATGACATTAATGGGCCTCCTTCCCAAGAATGCATTCATTTGGGGAGGAAACATCCTTTATGAAGGGGAGGAAGTGTTGAGATTTTCTCCGAAACAGTGGAGGGAATTTCGTTGGGAGAAGGTGTCCATGGTTTTCCAGTCGGCAATGAATGCGCTGGATCCCGTATATCGTGTTGGCAAACAGCTCAGCGACGTTTATCGATTGCATTGTAAGTGTTCCCAGGAAGATGCAATGAGGCATGTGGAAAGCCTTTTTAAGCTCACTGGCCTGCCGGTATCGCGAATCAGATGCTATCCTCACCAGTTAAGTGGCGGAATGAAACAGCGTGTCATCATTGCTATGAGTCTGCTCTGCAACCCAAGCCTGATTATTGCGGACGAGCCGACTACTGGTCTCGATGTCATTATTCAAGACCAAATCATGCGAGAGATTGTTTTCCTTATTGATCAGCTAGGGCTGAGCATGCTACTCGTCAGTCATGACGTCTCCGTAGTGACTGAGGCGTGCAATAGAATTCTGGTCATGTACGGTGGAAAGGCGGCGGAGTATGGGGGCATAGCGGATGTGTTCGACCATCCAAGCCATCCCTACACGATTGGTTTGTTAGAAGCTTTTCCAAACATCCGCCGCCCCATAAAAGGACTAGCGGCCCTGCCTGGTACACCCCCGAATCTTGCGGAGGATCTTAATGGGTGCCGATTCGCCCCGAGATGTCCTCGAAAGGAGGCGTTGTGCGAAAGTGAGGATCCTCCTGAAGTTGTACTCTATGGGAACCATGTTGCATTCTGTCACTTTGCTCAGGATCCGGAGATGAAAAATGTGAAATATGGTGAGCTCAATGGATGACGTAATGGTTCATATTGAGAATATTGTTCGACACTTCCCTGTGAAGAGTAGCCTGGCCGCCGTTATGTCAAAGGGGCAAGCATATGTGCGAGCGGTAGATAACGTTTCACTCAAAATTCGCAAGAGGGAGATCCTTGGTCTTGTCGGAGAAAGCGGGTGCGGAAAGTCAACGCTTGGACGGCTCCTCGCACTCTTGGACAATCCTACCAAAGGAGTCATCCGCTTTCAGGGAACGGATATAACAGATATGCTGGGGCGGCGTCGTAGGCTCAAGGAATTTCGCAAAAGAGTTCAGATGATCCTTCAGGATCCTTATGAATCACTCGACCCTCGCTATACTGTTCACGACGCCATCTTGGAGCCTCTGAAGGTCCATGGAATCAAGTCAGATTTGGAACTCCAGGACCGGATAGGAGGAATGTTGAAGGTTGTCGGATTATCGTCCGATGATGTCTTAAGTAAATTTCCTCATGAATTGAGCGGGGGACAACGTCAGCGTGTTTCTATTGCCAGAGCCATGGTACTGGAACCAGAATTTGTAATAGCAGATGAGCCTGTCTCAATGCTTGATGTGTCTGTGCGCGCGGGCATTCTCAAGTTGTTTGATAATCTGCGGCGTCAGTTTGGAGTTACCTGTCTCTTTATCTCTCATGATATCGCAGTGGTCCGGTACCTTTGTGACCGCATTGCAATCATGTACATGGGGAAGATAGTAGAAGTCGGAGCGCGCGACGAGATTATCCATACGCCGATGCACCCATACACAATAGCGCTTATTTCAGCGGTTCCTGTTCCAGATCCCCGGTACAAACGCAAGTCCGTTGCCCTAGGTGGAGAGGTTCCTGATGCACTTCGAGTACCTACAGGATGCAGATTCCACCCTCGTTGTAGCATTGCTGAACAGATCTGCAGTTCCCAAGAGCCGGAGCTGAAAGCCAAAGGAGGCCGACTGGTGGCCTGCTTTAAATAGGAACAGAACAATTCAATAAGAAGCAGGTTGAAGAATGAGGATCGATATGCATAGACCATTACCTAGGGAGGAATACATAAAGCTTCCGTTTAAAGAGCGTCTGATTCATCTCAGTGAAGAAGATGATAAGAGGGCCATGGAACTCCAAAAGTCACTGATATCTATCGATCTTCATTCCCTAAGTATCAATCCATTCGACAAAGATGAATACGAGGGGAAAAATTATCCAAGAGACAGAGTCAGGAACTCAGGCCTCACCTGTATCTCAGAGACAATTGAGGCAGGGCTCCGAATTCCGACCTATGATTTTCAGAGCACTGTCGAAGTAGTCAAGTGGTATGTTGATTTCTTTAAGAGGCAGCCTGGAATGTGTGTCGCTCTTTCTGGGAATGATATTAGGTTGGCGAAAAAGAGGGGAGAACAGGCAATTCTGCTATCCATAGAGATGGACGCATCTCAGTTCGTTGGTCCTGGCATTATGCTAAAAAGGGGAACTCCTGATGAGTATTACCCTTCGTTAGACAACATTGACAAATTCTACAAGCTGGGTGTGCGGCGAATGAATTCAATCCACAATTACAGAAATCACTTAGGAGATGGATGCTTGGAGCGATACGATAGCGGCTTGTCTTACTACGGCCTCGCCTTCCTTGAGAGGATGAACGAGGTGGGGATAATATGTGACATGTCCCACTGGGGGGAAAAGAGCAGCTTTGACGCAATAGAGGCATCCAAGGGTCCCCTACTGATCAGTCATGCAGGTGCGCGCAGCCTCTTTCCAAAGAATAAACGCCTCAAGACCGATGAACTTATAAAGGCCTTGGCTGAAAAAGAGGGCCTGATAGGTGTCTGCGGGATTCCGAATTACTTAGCGCCGGGAGAAGAACAGGGGGTTACGGATCTGTTGAACCATATCGATTATCTTGTGAAGCTGGTGGGTGTAGACCATGTTGGAATCGGCACTGATATCATCTGGGGCCATCATGCCGTCCTTCCGGTCACTAGACACTACCTTATCCACATGGGCATCGAGCCTAAAACTGAGTATATGGTCGGGATCGAAAGCCTAGAGGAGTGGCCAAATATAACCAGAGGGCTGGTTAAAAGGGGTTATTCAGACAGCGATATTGGAAAGATCATTGGAGGCAATGCTTTGAGATTGATGGATCATGTCATAAAATGAGAGACAGTACCAAGTATTACTCAATTCTCACCCAACTCGGGTCAGCTCGGTACTCTTCCGCCTGCTTGGGAAGGACTTTTTCCAGCATGTTCTTGGCTTCCTCAACCTTCTTTTGCTGTTCGTTCGCCTTCTCTTCCAAAACTTTTATCTCTTCCTGCAATCTCCGCTGATAACTTTTGGGCTTGAATTTTGCGTCCTCCAACTCCTTCTCTTTGTTTTTTAAAGCGGTTTGGGCAGCGTTAAAATCTTTTTGAGCTTTCGTCAGCTTTTGTTTCCACTCGATTGCCTTTTCTCGCCACCATTCCTCCCCGCGTCCCAAAATATCTTTCTTTTCAGTATCCGGTTCCGGAGGAACTCGATCCCGATCCAGTTTGATTGAAGGAGAGGGAGCAGGCTTCGGTGGGGTCTTTTTCTTTGTCACCTGATCCTGATATTTTTCAGGAATCTGGCTGACGTCATCCGTGAAATGAACCGTCCCTTTCTCATCTACCCATTGATAAATCTCCTGGCCCAAACTTACAGCGCAGTAGACGATCACTGCGATGAAGATAAAAAGCGCCACTCTTTTCATAGATCTTTCTCCGTTTGTTCAATTTCGGATTTCGGATTGCGGATTTCAGAATGACCTTCTTATTCTTTTTCCGATCTTAGACTTAATTCCGCAATCCGCATTCCCCATTCCGAGATCAGGTTAATGCACTTCCGCCCAATTCTTTCCCGAATGGATGGAGACCTTGAGAGGGATGGAGAGCTCCATCACTCCCTCCATTTCCTTCTGAATCATGGGGAGAGCTCTCTCGACCTCCTCCTCAGGAACCTCAAAGACCAATTCGTCGTGGACTTGCATGATCATCTTAGTGAAAAGGCGGTGTTCTTCGATACGGTTCTGGATGCGGATCATGGCCACTTTGATGATGTCTGCCGCCGTCCCTTGGAGAGGGGTATTGATGGCCATTCTTTCCGAAGCCTGTCGAATGACTACGGTTGGGGATTGAATGTCCGGCAGATAACGGCGCCGTTGAAGAAGGGTGGTCACATATCCCCTCTGCCGGGCCTCTTGCAAACTTTTTTCGATGTAGGCCTGGACCCCTGTATATTTTTTGAAATATTCATCGATGTAGGCCTGAGCGATTTTCGGTTCCGTGTTCAACTGTTGAGCGAGACCATAGGCGCTCATTCCGTAGATGATCCCGAAGTTGATCACCTTGGCCTCCCTTCTCATCGAGGGGTTCACCTTCTCTATGGGAACGCGAAAGATCTCTGAGGCAGTTCGAGCATGGATATCTTCATCCCTCCGGAAAGCCTCGACAAGTGTTTTGTCCTGGGAGAGGTGAGCGAGAAGTCTCAATTCGATTTGAGAATAGTCTGCGGAGGCAATGCGCCGTCCTTTCTCCGGAATGAAAGCCTGTCGGATCCGGTTGCCCTCATCGGTGCGGATGGGGATGTTCTGTAGGTTAGGATCGCTTGAGGAGAGCCTTCCGGTGGCTGTGACCGTTTGATTGTAAGAGGTGTGGATCCTTCCCGTCTCTGGATGGATGAGTCGGGGAAGGGCATCGATATAAGTCGATTTGAGTTTGGTTAAATTCCGGTAAGCCAGGATCTCCTGAGGAAGCTCATGCTGAATAGAGAGCTTGGTCAGAACATCCACATCCGTGGAATAGCCGGTTTTGGTCTTCTTGATCACCGGGAGTTTCAATTTATCGAAAAGGATCTTTCCCAACTGCTGGGAGGAATTGATATTGAAGACGTCCCCGGCCAGGGTATAGATGCGCTCTTCCTTTTGTTGCAACTGGACCTCCATCTCTTTGGAGAAATCGTTGAGGAGATTGGTATCGATCTTCACCCCGTTCATCTCCATCTTAGCCAGGACGGCGATAAGAGGCATCTCCACCTGATCGAAGAGGTCTTTAAATCCTCCTTCACCCAGTTTCGGAAGAAGGAGCCCGGACAACCGGAGCGTCACATCCGCATCCTCACAACTATAGTTCCTGGCCCTTTCAAGATCGATTTGATCGAAGGTGAGTGCCTTCGCGCCCGTTCCCACCACCTCTTTGTAATCGGTAACCGAACGGTCTAAATATTCCCGGGCAATCTCGCCGAGGTTGTGGTTATGCTTGGTAGGATTCAGGAGATAGGAAGCGATCATGGTATCGCATTCCATCCCCTGAAGCTGGATGGCGTATCGTTTCAGAACGATCCATTCGTATTTGATGTTCTGCCCCACCTTCTTCAACCTCTCATCCTCCAGGAGGGGTTTTAACTGTTGCAGGACCCAGGGAAGGGGAAGTTGTTGGAGTCCCTCCCGCTGCTGATGGCCTACGGGAATATAGAACGCTTGGTTCGGAGTGTGGGATAGGCTCATTCCGACCAGATCTGCCCACATGGGATAGGGCGAGGTGGTCTCCATATCAAGGGCAAAATGGTTTGCCTTTTTCAAATCTTCCAGCAAGGAGAGAAATTCATCCTCTCTTAGGATCAGATGATAGTCCTTCTGGTCGGAGACTTTCTCCTCTGGAAGGTCTCTGAGGAGTTTGTTGAATTCCAACTCTTTGAAGATCTCCCGGAGGCTCTTCAAATCGGGGGGAGAGAGGAGGGAGTCTTGCCACTTCGCCTGGATGGGGACATCCGTATGGATCGTTGCCAGTTGCCGGCTCAGACGAGCCCGTTCTCCATAGGCTTCCAGATTCTCTCTCAGTTTCTTTTTCGGGACCTGTTCCAGATGGGCGAGAAGGTTTTCGATCGATCCAAAGGCCTTGATCAATTCAATGGCCGTCTTCTCTCCGATGCCGGGGACACCGGGAATATTGTCGATGGCATCTCCAGAGAGCCCCATTACCTCCACCACCTGCTCCGGAGGAACACCGAAGCGCTGGATCACCTCGTCCACTCTGAATTTTTTCTCTTTCATGGTATCGTAGACTTCGACCCGTTCACTGACCAGCTGGAGGATATCCTTATCCCCTGTGATGATCACCACATCGGCATCAGACTCCGCTCTTTTAGCAATGGTCCCGATCACATCATCGGCTTCGTATCCCTCGATCTCCAGCGTAGCAATGCGATACGCGTCCATGATCCTCTTGATATAGGGAATCTGGGGAACGAGCCCCTCCGGCATGGACGGTCGATTTGCCTTGTATTCCTGATATACCTGACTTCGAAAGGTGGGGGCCTTTGAATCGAAGATGACGATGAGGCGGTCCGGTTGATGGTCTTTGAGAACCTTGAGAAGCATCTGGGTGAAGCCATAGATGGCATTGGTGGGGAGACCTTTGGAATTGGAAAGATGACCGATGGCGTAAAAGGCCCGGAAGATGTAGGAAGAGCCGTCGATCAGATAAAGCCGGGGACGATTGGACATGACTATTTTTGAAGCCAATAAATTGCAGATTGTAGATTGATGATTGTACCTGCCTGCCCCGCCCTCGGTCGGGACCGGGGCCGGTAGGCAGGGATTGAAAAATCTAAAATCCAAAATTTGAAATCTGAAATTGAATTAACTTACGGGACATTCGTATAAACTCGATTCCCCCCTGAATGCTTGGCCGCATACATCGCGTCATCGGCCGATTTGACAAACCGCTCAAGGTCAAACCCGTCTCGATATTCAGCCAAACCGATGCTGACCGTAATATCTTCAAAACCGGCTGTTTCAATGGTGGAGCGGATTCGTTCCGCAATGGTCAGGGCCTGCTCAAGAGAGGCCCCGATGAGGAGGGCGGCAAATTCATCTCCTCCGTATCGATAGCCTGAATCGACATTGTGTCGGATCGAATGCTTGATGATTTCTCCGATCTTTTTCAACACCCTGTCCCCTTCAAGATGGCCATAGGCATCGTTATATTTTTTAAAGTTGTCGAGGTCGAACATCAGAAGGGAGAGGGAGGTCTTCTGACGCCTCAAGCGGGTCAGCTCGGATTCCAGGGTCTTGAAAAAATTGCGGTGGTTGTAAAGGCCGGTGAGATCGTCGGTGATGGAAAGCCGCCTCACTTCCTCCTCCAAATTATTTCTCTCCCTCAGCGTCCGGTATTTCTCAAGGGCCTGATTAACGATATGAATGAGATGCTCATTCTCGAAAGGTTTCTTGACGAAGTCGCTGGCCCCCTCTTTAAGGGCCCGGATGGCATTATCCACGGTGGCATAGGCCGTGAGCATAATAACGCTTTGAATGGGATTGATCCTTCGAATCTTCTTCAGCGCCTCCGTGCCATCGATCCCTGGAAGGTTAATGTCCATCAGGACCACGTCTGGTTTTTCCTCTTCGACTTTCTTCACCCCTTCTTCGCCTGTGGTGGCCAGAATGACCACATATCCTTCGTAAGAGAGGAGTTTCTGGATGATGTCCAAAGTGTCCGGAGCATCGTCAACGATCAAGACTTTTCCTTTGGTTGGGTTACGTTGGTAGGGATTTTTCATCTTCCTTCTCCATGGAAAGAGGGAGGGTGAAATAGAACGTGGCCCCCATCCCTAAACGGGACTCGGCCCAGATCTTCCCACCGTGTTCTTCCACCAATCGTTTCGTGATGGCCAGCCCCAATCCCGTTCCACCATGTTTCCCACCCTCCACCTGATAAAATTCTTCAAAGATCTTTTCGATCTTATCCTCCGGGATCCCAATCCCGTTGTCGCGGATCTCATGGAGGATGTAGGCATCTTTCCGACTGGCCGCAATGGACACCTGACCTCCATCGGCTGTAAATTTGAACGCATTGAAAAGGAGATTGATAAAGATATCATGAAGTCGGCCCCGATCGGCATAAACGAAGAGGTCATCGGGGATCTCCACCCGGATGGAAAGATGTTTATCCACGGGCTTGACCTCGTTAATGTACCCGGGAATCACTTCCGAGAGGGGAATCCTTTCGCGGGAAAGATGGAGACGGCCCGATTGAATCCGTGTCAGGTCGAGCATATGATCCATGGTCCCATGGATGCGGTTCGTATTCCTCTGAATCGTCAGCAGATAGGATTTCAAGTTCTCCGGGACTTTTAATTCCTTTTCCGAGAGGATGAAATCGATATTGGACTTGATGGCTGTCAGGGGGGTCTTCAGTTCATGGGAGGCCGTCCCGACGAATTTCATGCGGGTCTCATCCATCTCCCTTAGCTCGCGGTTGACCATCTCGAGCTCTTTCTTGGCAGACTGGAGGTCTTCGAGCATCTTCAGGGTAGAAGTCCTTGTCCGGTTCAGTTCTTTGATGTTCTCCTCTAGCAGGCGTGTCCGTTCTTCGACTTTTTTCTCGAGATCGGTTCTGGACTCCTTCAGCTGGAGGGTCATTTGGTTAAAAGCGCGCGCCAGGTCTCCAATCTCATCGCGTGAACGAATATCAACCGTGTGAGCCAGTTCTCCTCTGGCAACGGTCTCCGTAGCCATCACCAGCTTCTCAATCGGCCGTAGGAGAATTCGTCCCAGGATAAGGGCGAACAGAACCCCGATCCCGATCACGCCTAAGGTGATGCGAAAAATTTCCATTCTCAAGGCCTTCATCCTGGCGCCCCGTTGATGGAGATAGAATCCCATGTAGACTCTTCCAATGACCTTTTCATCCGCGGACCTAATCTTCTGGTTGAAAGGATGGATGAGATGGGGATCAGGAGGGAATTCTTTTTTCTCCGCGTGTGCGATTCTTTCTCCCTCCAGATTGAAAAGGGAACATTCAACGATGTTCTCATCCTCGACGATGATCTCGACCTGGTGCTGCAAGAAAGACCGATTCGATATACTGATGCCATACTGGAAGAGAGGTTGGAATGCATTGGCGAGAGACCTTCCATAGGTCTCCATTTCCGTCTTGAGAAGGGCGCTCTCTCTTCCAAGAAAGAAATATCCAAAGGCGGTCGCACCCATCAAGACGAGAAAGATCATGGCGAAAATGAATTTGGCGGTCAGGCTGATTCGGATACGGAAAAAGGATTTAAATCGTTTCATACATGATGGGGTTCATAAATACAATAAGGTTCTTGATCCATGTAATCCCCAAGGACCTCATAAGCCCTGGCGCGACACCCTCCACAGACTTTTCGATATTCACAGATTCCGCATTTCCCTTTATAGCTGTCCGTGTTTCGGAGATTGAGAAAGACCGGGGAGGTTTCCCAGATCTCTTTGAACGATTGTTTCCTCACATTTCCGCAGTCCAATTCCAGATAACCACAGGGTTGAACCTGCCCCCTATGAGAGAGGAAGCAGAAAGAGATTCCCCCCAGGCAACCGCGGGTCATGGCATCCAAACCATACTCCTTTGGAGTAATCTTCTTCCCCTCTTTTTTGGCCCGCTGCCGGAGGATCCGGTAATAGTGAGGAGCACAAGTGGCCTTCAGTTGGAGAGGGACCTTGTCCCTCTGCTCGTAAAACCAGTTGAGCGTCTTCTCGTAGTCGAGGGCTGAGATCTCCTGATCTTGAAGTTCCTTTCCCCTTCCAGTAGGAACCAAGAGAAAAATGTGATGGGCCACAGCACCAAGGTCAACCGCAAGGTTGAGGATGTCGGCGATTAAATGGAGGTTAACCTGGGTGATGGTCGTGTTGATTTGGAATTCAAGACCTCCCTTCTTGGCTAATTCAATTCCCTTCAGGGACCTCTCGAAAGCCCCTTCCACCTTTCGAAAGGCATCGTGCGTTTCTGCAGTGGGGCCGTCGAGGCTGATGCTGATTCGTTGAATCCCAGAGGCCTTCATCTTCTGAATGGTCTCTTCCGTCATCAGGGTACCATTGGTGGCCATCACCATTCGGAATCCCAGATCGGTTCCGTATTGGGCGAGGTTAAAAATATCAGGTCGGAGGAGAGGTTCTCCCCCCGTTAGAATGATGACGGGTTTGTTAATGGAAGCGATCTCATCCATCACCCTGAGACATTCTTCGGTGGAAAGTTCCCCAGGGTAAGGGCCCCGTTCGGCGGAGGCCCGGCAGTGGACACAAGCAAGGTTACACTCACGGGTCAATTCCCATGCCACCATCCGCAACTGAGGGATTGCGAGCTTTGCCTCTTGGTCGATGATATCTAAATCGGGATGTTTCACCGCCAATTTATGACTCATCGCTCTTAACTCCTAATTCTCAACTTTTAACTCACAACTTCTTAGCTGCTTCTTTCGCAAAATAGGTCAAAATGAGATCCGCTCCTGCCCTTCTGATGGCCATGAGGGATTCCATCATTACCTGGTCCCCATCCACCCATCCTAGCTGGGAAGCCGCCTTGACCAAGGCAAATTCACCGCTCACGTTATAAGCGGCTACCGGGATGTTGAACGTTTGTTTCACCCGATGGATGATGTCTAGATAGGGAAGGGCAGGTTTCACCATGACCAGATCGGCCCCCTCTTCGATATCGAGCCGGACTTCTCTCAGGGCTTCATCGGCATTGGCTGGGTCCATCTGGTACGATCTCCGGTCTCCAAATTGAGGTTTGGATTCGGCAGCCACGCGAAAGGGTCCATAAAAAGCGGAGGCATACTTGGCTGAGTAGGCCATGATGGGGATGTCATCGAGCCGGTTTTCATCCAACTTCTTTCGAATGGCGCCCACCCTTCCATCCATCATATCCGAAGGGGCGACCATGTCCGCCCCTGCCTTGACATGGGAAAGGGCTTGCCGGGCAAGGAGGTCGAGGGTTTCATCATTGAGAATCCTTCCCTCCTTCACCACACCACAGTGACCATGGCTGGTGTATTCACACAGGCAGACATCGGTGATGACGAGGATCCCATCTACTTTGTCCTTGATCGCCCTCAACGCCCTCTGGATGATTCCGTCTTCAGCGTAAGCCTCTGTCCCCATTTCATCTTTCTTCTCAGGAATTCCGAAGAGGATTATTCCCAAAATGCCAAGAGACTTGGCCTCCTGCACCTCTTTGATGATGAGGTCGATCGACAGCTGGGCATGGTCCGGCATGGAGGAGATCGCTTGCTTCACCCCTTTGCCGGGTCGGACAAAGAGAGGCAGGACAAGGTCATCTGGCCTGAGATGAGTTTCTCGAATCATCTCACGAAAAATCTCATCTTTTCGCAACCTTCTCAGCCTGTAGTCTGGAAATCTCATAAGCGATTCTCCCCTCTAACCACTCCAGGGCGGTCTTTAGATAATGTTACTTAATTTTTACAATATTTTAGGACGATTGTCTATAAGTGAAAAGCCCCCGTTGACAGAGGCGGAGAAGGTTGAACGACGTTAGCGAGAAGGGGTGTCCTATCCTCTCTTTTGGATCATGGCGACCGCCCAGGCGGCACTCTTGCGGACCTTCCGGTTGGGATCCGTGTCCGCAATTTGTTGAAGATCATCCAAAGCTCTTTGATCGCCGATGTTTCCTAGAAGCAACACGGCATAGAGTCGAGTGTAGTCATCCTTGTCTTTCACAACCTTCAAGAGCATCGGAGTGGCCTCCCGATCTTTCGAGTTTTCAATAGACGCGTAGAGTTGGGCCCAAGGCCGTTTTGAATTTCTATCTCGGTCGAGGAGGTACCTTTTCAGATGGGCAAAACACTCAAGGACCCTGACACTAATATTTTGCCTCTCTTCACCCGACAATTTATTGATCTTTTCTAATAGTCCTAGTTGGTGATTCTCATGGAGGAGCTGAGGCCCTTGATTGAGTAAATCGGCTAAGGGGCTGGGTGGTTTCTGTTCTATCACTTTTGCCGGAGCCTCTTTCTTTGGAAGGGAGGCCTCTTTTTCTGGCTTGGTCACAGGTTCCGGTTTTTCTACTGGTACAACTTTTTTTCTCTCTTCTTCAATGACCTTCGGTTTTACAACTGGGGCAGGAGGGGAGGGTTTTACCCCTGGTTCAGCCTGAACCTTGGGCTCCTGATAGACAGGTTTTGGCTTTTCTGGAGGAGGTGAGGGTTTCTCTTCTCGAGGCGTCACTCTGGCCACGGGTGGGGAAGGTTTCTCTGCAGGAGGTTCTATTTTTTCGGGAGGAGGTGAAGGTTCCTCTTCTCGAGGCGTCACTCTGGCCACGGGTGGGGAAGGTTTCTCTGCAGGAGGTTCTATTTTTGGGGGAGGAGGCGAGGGTTTCTCTTCTCGAGGCGTCACTCTGGCCACGGGTGGGGAAGGTTTCTCTGCAGGAGGTTGGGTTTTCCCCGAAGGTGGTACGGGTTTCTTTGCTGGAGGAGCTGGTTTTTCCACAGGGGGAGCAGGCTTTGCTTCCGGTAAAGGTTCCTTCTTTACCTCTAGGAGTGGCTTCCCCTGGGGTTGCTCCGTCACCGTCACAGCGGGTGGCGGAGAGGGTTGAGGTTGAGCCGGCGGAGGGGAGGGTTCAACGTTTTGGGCCACCATGATATACTTGGAGGCAGATCGGCTGAAGAAGTAAGCTCCTGCGACGGCACCCAAAAGGCAGAGGACCAGGATCAACACCATCCTTATCTGGAAGGTGAATGAAAAGCCCCTTTTCTTTTTCCCTTCCCCGGTCGGAGCTTTTTTCGAGACAGAAATGATGTCAGGTTCTCGAACCGGAGGCCAAGTGGGAGGCTCCGCAGCAACCATTTTTTCGACCAGGATCTCTGTGCTTTCGGTCAGGATCTTTCGCTCCTCCTCAATATCTTCGCGGAAAAGATGTTTCAGGTAGTTTGCAATGGCTTTCTCGCTCAGCCTCTCCTGGGTGCTGAGAAGGTAGTTCTCCAGATCCACACGCATATCATGGGCGCTCTGGTAACGATGGTCCGGATTTTTTTCAAGGGCTTTTTGGATGATCTGGAGGAAGTTTGTCGGAATATTTTGAAAAACATGGGGAGGAAATTCTATCTGTGCATTCCTCACCTTTTCGAGCATGGAGAACTCAGAATCCGCATCAAAGATCTTCCGCTGGGTGACCATCTCATAGAGGACCACGCCCAAGGAGTAAAGGTCAGACCGTCGATCAATGGATTTCCCCCAGGCCTGCTCGGGCGACATGTATAGAATCTTCCCCTTCAGGACACCCGCCCGGGTTTCTGTCGATTTGGAAACGGCCTTTGCGATTCCAAAATCGGCCAGCGTCACCTCTCCCTCATAGGAGATGAGGATATTTTGAGGGCTGATGTCCCGATGGATGATCTGGAGGTGATTTCCAAAGTGGTCTCTTAAGGTGTGGGCATACTCGAGTCCTTTGGCCGCTTCAGTAATGATATAAGCGCATTGAGCAAGCGGAAGCTGGTCTCCTCTCTCCTTCGATTTTTTCAAAATCGATCGGAGGTCTTTCCCAAAGATATACTCCATGGCGATATAATGAGACCCCTGCTGACTTCCGAAATCGTAGATCTGAACAATGTTCCGATGGTTTAGTTTGGCCGCTATTTTTGCCTCATCCGTAAACATGGCGATGAATTCTTCATTCTCAGAGAACTGGGGAAGAATTCTCTTGATCGCCAGGAGTTTTTCAAACCCTTTCATTCCAACTCTTTTGGCCAGGAAGACCTCCGCCATTCCTCCTGTGGCGATCTTTTTTAATATCTTGTATTCTCCAAATATCCAATCGATCGACATCTTGGCACCTGCTTCCCGATGGGGAGGGATGTTCCCTCTTTTTTATAGCTGTACCACTAAGGTGGTGGCGCACTTCCTTCCCAGTTGGATGATGTCTCCAGATTTCAGTTTGGCATTTTCCACTTTGGCTTGATTCACGTAAGTTCCGTTCTTTGACCCGCGGTCGATGATCACCGCCTCCCCCTTCTTCACGGTGACCCAGGCGTGGACCCTGGAGACATTGAGATCAGGAATCACAATATCACATTGCTTCGGGTCCCTTCCAATGATCAACCCCTTCTCCCCGATAGGATAGCTTTTCCCCAACTGGCCACCCGTGTTAAGGGTGAGGGTACCGAACCCCTTTTTTTCATCCTTGGGTTTCGCCTCTTCCTTGGGTTCAACTTTTGGGGGAATTCCGTTGGATAGGGGTCGTGCCATTCACCCATCCCTCTGACTCATCATTTTTAGAATCTGAACCGTAATGTTGTCATCTCCGCCCCGTTTGTTGGCCAGTTGGATCAACGTTTCACAGCCCTTTTGGGGTGATTCCCTCTTTACGATGGTGAAGAGCTCCTCATCGCTTACCAGGTTGGTGAGGCCATCGGAGCAGAGGAGAAAGATATCATTCCCTTGGACGGAGAGGGGACCGATGAGGTCAAGTTCTGCATCCCTGCTGACTCCCAGGGCCTTATAAATGACATTCCGTTGAGGATGGCGTTGGGCATCCTCTTTGCTCAAAAGCCCTTCCTCTACCATCCGATTCACCATGGAATGGTCCTTGGTCAATTGATGGACATTCGAATCTCGGAAAAGATAGGCCCGGCTATCGCCCATGTGGCCCAAAAAGGTCTGATCTCCTTTGATCACCAAGGCGGTTGCCGTTGTTCCCATTCCGTTTAAATCCTCCTGCTCAAGAGACCTTTGAAGGATGGAGAAATTGGCTACCTCGAAGGCTGCTCTCAAAGCCTCTAAGACATCCTGCTCCTTCCGTTCTTTCGAATAGAGCTCCTGAATAGTCTCGACTGCCATCCGGCTCGCCACCTCGCCAGAGGCATGTCCCCCCATGCCATCGGCCACAATGGCGAGCACCTCATCCTCGGCCACTTTGAAGAAACCGAAAGAGTCCTCATTATGTTTGCGCTTCCTTCCGATATCGGAGAGCTGGGCAACTTCCATCCCGGATGCTATCACGGAGGTCCTCGACCTATAACATTTTGATTCGAAGGAGAGCCCTTCCGATCATGATCTTGTCTCCGTCCTTTAACTCATGCCGGTAGATCCTTTTTCCGTTGAGGAATGTTCCACTGTCAGAGTCGAGATCGGTCACGGTCCATTGATTTGAAGAGAAACGGATGCTTGCCTGTTGATCTTGAACGCCTTCATCCTGGAGGTGGATCTGACATTGGGGAGAGGACCCAACGATATTTCTCCCTTCATAAAGATGAAAGTCCTCACCCTGGAGACTTCCTTCAAGGACAACCAGCCAACCACAGAGAGGCCTTTCCTCGGAAGATGTGACGGGTTCCAGTTCAACCTTTGTTTCGGGTAAATCCAAATCCTTGAGGTTTTTCTGGCAAACAGGACAGAAAAGGGCCTGTGCTGGAACGATATGGCCATTGGGACAGATCACCTGATTTGCCAACGGGCTCCTCCTTAGAGACATTTAAACTTGTACACGGCATCTCCAAATTTGATGATGTCATTGTCCTTCAAAGTTTTCTTGGAAATCTTCTCACCATTCACATAGGTGTGATTTGTGGAATGGAGGTCGGACAAGGTAAACTGATGGTTTTCATAGAGAAGAAGGGCATGGCTGCGTGAGATGAATTCGGCTTTGAGGACGATATCCGAGCTCTCCTGCTTGCCAATGGAAGTGCTTTCTTTTAAGATCCGGTAGTCTTTTCCTTTGTCAGGTCCTTCAAGACTCACGAGCCAGGCAAAGAAGAGGGGTTTCTGGATTTTCCTGGCCGTTTCAGGTTTCAGGGGATAAGCGCCTGGAGAGATAATCACGGTCTTTTCATAAAGGTCCCCTGAAGGTTCCGGAACCGTGGCTTCCAAGCTTTCTGTAACGGTCTTATCTTCTGTTTCTGCAACGGTGATCGCAAAACCACAATGCATACAGAATCTGCTTCCCGCCATCACCGTCTGCCCACATTTTGCACAACGCACGGACCCTCTCCTTAAACGACATGATGATAAAGTTAAAAAAGGGCTTTGTCAAACAAATTTTAGCCCTATTCCTCCTTTAATATTCGTGAGTTACTACTTCTGGAAAGTGCATGACGGTCTCTTTTCCAAGTCCCTTTTTTCTGGCTGGAAGGGAAAAAGAATAAAAGGAATAAATGGTTTTTCGATCTCCCTAAAGTGTGTTAAAATACACGCGCCGATCATGGTCAGGAGGTGGATGATGAAAGCTTTCCGTTGGTCACTCATTCTTTCCCTAATTTCAATTTTTTTCATGATGAATTCTGCCCGTGGAGATACTTATTCCCTATACCTCAGGTATAAACCGACAAAGGAGTTTCCCTCTCTTCAAGAGAAGATTGGGCCTAACCTGGGCTTGGCGCCTTTTAAAGATGGGCGATCGGATACCTTATATATAGGCTACCACCTCTCGTTTTTTGGGAGTGCGAGTTATTTCAAAAGCGATCCTTCTCCTCTGGAACGAGCCATCCGAGAGTTTCTTTTAAGCCCTCTTTTTCGATATGGGATCAAGACCACTCCCATCCCAGGGTGGGATGGAAGCCCGGAGTCTTTAAAGGATTTGGAGACAGATTCTGTCCTCATGATCGAGATCAAACGATTTTGGATTGAGGGGAGTGGCGCTGCTTTCAGGACGAATGTGAAGACGTCCATTCACCTCTTGATTCATCTGGGCGTGAAGAAAGAGGGGAAGGTTTTCTCAAAAAATGTGGAGGTGAACAGGGAGGCGACGGTACGGAGGTTGACACCCGAGGGGATGGAAAAAATGCTCAGTGATGTTTTGGCAGAAATTTTCGATTCTTTCTTTTCGAATCCGTATTAGAGAACCCAAGAGAGAGATTGATGTGAAAATTCGAAATCCGAATATCGAAATCCCTGCCTGCGGCGGGCAGGCGAAACAAATTCAAATGTTCAAAATTCGAAATTCCTAAACTTTTATCTGTTTCTAACGTTTGAAATTTGGTCGTTTGAGATTGTTTCGAATTTCGGATTTCGTGCTTCGGATTTAAAAGGTCCGTAAACTCAATTGCAATGAAACGTTTTCTTCTTTGGTCAATTATTCCTTGACCACCACTGCATAAGGAGGAAAGCCATGCAGGTCTTTTATTGGATTACCCTTTTTGTTGTTCTTGGGATCGCCGTCTTTGCGATACAGAATTCAAATGCCCCTGTGACGATCAGCTTCCTGTTATGGAAATTTGAGACCTCTCTCGTTTATACCATTTTGGTCTCGATTGGGTTGGGAATCCTCGTCACACTCCTCTTCTGGATCCCGAGAGCTGTCCGGGCTTCCTTTCGGGCACGCAAACGTGATCAGGAGATATCCCAACCTTGACCCTTCCTCTGAACAGATAGGGACAGGAGTCGAGCATGAAAGGGTTGAAACTGTTCCGAGTTTTTGGAATACAGATTTCTCTTAACTACACGTGGTTCATCGTCTTCGGCTTGATCGCCTGGAGTTTGGCGAGTGGCTATTTTCCCTTCCGCTATCCTGAATTGAGCCGTTCCGCTTATTGGGTCATGGGATTTCTTGGAGCTGTCTTTCTCTTCCTCAGCGTTCTGGCCCATGAGGTGACCCATTCCTATATTGCCAAAAAGGAGGGTATCGAGGTCAGGGAGATTACCCTCTTCATCTTTGGAGGGGTTTCTCAACTGGCGAAAGAGCCCGAGGATCCCCAGAAGGAATGGAAGGTCGCTCTCGGTGGTCCCCTGTGTAGCCTCGCCCTGGCCTTTCTCTTCTGGATTGCCTCGCAGTTGACCTCTCGGAGTACAAACCTCCTCCTCTTCGCCGGCCTTCTGAGTTACTTGGCTTTCATCAATCTCTCTTTAGCGATCTTCAACCTCATTCCTGGATTTCCACTCGATGGGGGAAGAATTCTTCGAGCTATTTATTGGAGCAAGACCGGTAGCTTGACAAGAGCCACACAGATTGCTGGAAATACGGGGAAATGGGTGGGTGTTGGCATCATCCTTCTGGGTTTGTTGCTCATATTATTGGGGAATCTCATTGGAGGATTCTGGTTTGTGATCATTGGAATCTTCTTGCGATCGGCTGCGGAAGGAGGCATTCAGCAGGTGGTGATGAAGGGGGCCCTTGAAGGGGTGAAGGTGAATGAACTGATGAGCCGGGGTGTGATCACGGTTCAGCCCTCGCTCCGGATTGACCGTTTAGTCGAAGATTTCTACCTCACTCACAAACACATCACCTATCCGGTGACCGAAGGGGAACAGATCATCGGTCTCATTACCCTAAAACAGGTGAAGGAAGTCCCACGGGATCAATGGCCGGAGAAAGCAGTCCAAGAGGTGATGATCCCCGCTCAGAAGGAGCTGATGCTCGATCCGGAAGGGGATGCCGTGGAGGCCCTCCAAAAAATGATTCGCAGCGGGGAGGGACGCCTTCCTGTGGTTCAAGATGGAAAAGTCGTAGGAATGATTACCCGGCGGGATATCCTTAATCTCCTTGAGATCAAAACAGACCTTGCCGAATGACAGAGAGAAAAGAGGGGTTTTGAAATCGAGAGCGTGGAGCAAGGCCATTGGAAAGAAGCTTCATTTCCTTTGGGAGGCCTTAAAAAAGTTCGACGATGATAATGGGTTTTTCCTTTCCTCCGGCATCACCTTTAATCTCCTGATCTGCTTTGTCCCGCTTCTGTTACTGCTTCTGGCGTTGGTAGGCACCTACCTTTCCAGTGATCGAGAAGTCTTGAGCCATCTCAATCGTTATATCGAGAGTGCGATTCCATCTTTAGATCCGAAGATTATGGAAAGCATTCTGAGAATCATCCACGACCGAGAGATCGTCGGGGGCCTGGGCATTGGAGGTTTGGCCTGGACCTCCACCTGGGTGTTCAGCTCCTTGAGGACCGCCCTGAATGCGGTCTTTCAGGTCGAGAAGAGACGAGGGATCCTAAGGGGAAAGGCGATCGATCTGTTGATGGTCTTCTTAGCCGGTCTCTTTTTATGGGTGAGCATGTTGGTCACCTCCTCCATCACCTTCCTTCAGGGCTATCGGGTCAGCTCCTTCGTGGACATGGGGGTCCTCTTTCGATATGTTCTGAAATATCTCCTCCCCTTTTTCTTCACCTACTGGATGGCCTTTTTCATCTACAAAATTATTCCCAACCGGAAGATCGGTGTTGGGATTGCTCTCAAGGCCGCCCTCTTTACGAGCTTTTTGTGGGAGGCGGCCAAGCAATTTTTCGG
>SMTZ1_10005338_pt1 | contig 27226 bp, 31 predicted proteins | sample DeeMarSWOR136_30_FD_25667 | JGI IMG/M metagenome (IMG submission 25667)
TTCTATGACTTGATTCCAAGTAAGGGCGCTGTGAAAGGTCTTTACTTTGGCCTTTTAATATGGTTGATTAAAGACATCGCAGCAAGTTCATACGCTGTGCTTGTATTAGTGGATATTCCTTCAGCAATAACACGCGCACTAGCAATTGACCTAGTATTATTTGGATTTTTCATGTGGATTGCATATGGTCTTGTTCTTGGATACCTATATAAGAAGTAGTCTATAGCTTGTCTATTCTTAGCACACGCTAAAGTAATATTTAGAAAGTAACTATGAATAGATGCTCTTTATTTGGTGTATTTTTTGGTCAACATACAATCTAGAGATAGTATTTTAGAATTCTTGAAAAAAAGGGGTCTCTCAGACTTTAAGATAAAACATTCTATAACTGTAGCTAACTTAGCTCTCAAGATTGCAGATGAAATCATGAAAGACGAAATCAAAATAAATAAACAGATAGTTGAAGTGGCGGGACTATTACATGATGTAGGTCTTTCTATATTTGGAGAGATAGATTTTGAAAAAGAGATGGCAAACCCCGCTCCAGAACATTGCGTATCTGGTGCAAAAATAGTATTAGAAGCGGGATATCCTAGGATCATTGCTGAATGTATTGAATGTCACGAGTTATGGTCTGGTGATGAGGCAAGAGAGATTGGATTTCCAGAACCGATAAAAGAAGATTACTTCCCTAAGACTTGGGAGGCAAAAGCTTTAGCATATGCTGACCTTGTAGTTTTCGTATATGCGCTTGGATACGATATATTAGATGATCCAGAAGTAGTCATCAAAGCTTCTTACTTATATAGAAATGAATGCTTCAAGAAGGTAACTGGCAAATGTATTGAAAAGGATCACGCTATTATCAAACGAGTGGATAAATTTAACTCTGAGATGATTAAATATTTTAAGAGAGAATTCATCCCAAATCCTTGAAAACTCTTCAAGCGCATAGCGCGCGCGCTTATTCTGGTGGGAGCAGAAGAGAATGCATACAAAGTGGCGGTAGGATTGCATTATCAAGCATTTATTTTTGCGGCCTGGGAATCCTTTCTTATGATAGGGATGATAGTTTTTCTTCTTTACTTTTTCCGGGAAAGACTCAATAAGACAGGACTTGTCGCTAAATCAATGTCTGCAAATGTCTATACTGTCTACATTATTCATGTAACGATCATCATTACACTTCAAATTCTAATGTTATCTATCTATATCCCTACGATCATGAAGTTCTTCATTGTATCACTGATTGCTGTACCTCTATGTTTCACGCTTAGCATTCTCATCCGAAGAATTCCATACGCAAGACGAGTCCTTGGATAATAGCTCGCGCAATGTATTATTGAAAAGAATAGAAATATGAAGAAAAGGTTTTAGATTAATGAAGAAGCTAGTAAGTCAGGTTGGATTCTGGTCGGCGATCCTTTCATTTATATTTGGCATGGGATACATTGTCGCACAATTTGCTCAGTTTGCTGGAATTCCAGCAGCACCGTGGCATCTGATTACTCTCATGTTTCCGTCTTTCCTGTTGGCGTTCTCATTCGTCATCCTGGTGATAAGTATCCACTACTATGCGTCCGATGATCGGAAGATCTGGAGCCATATTGGACTAGCCTTTGCGATCATGTATGCAGCCTTGAACAGCGCCGTCTACTTTCTGCAGATGACAGTGCTTTTACCTCTTACACTCATTGGAGAGGCAGATAAAGTCGCATTTCTTATCTTTGACAAGCCATCGTTCATATACGGTCTCGATGCACTCGGTTATAGCCTGATGAGCCTTGCAACACTGTTTGTTGCTCCGGTCTTCGTGGGGGGGGCACTCGAGCAATGGACTCGTCGGGCCTTAATCGCTAACGGACTCTTAACATTTGGGCTCTTATTGCAGCAGAATTTTCCAATAGCTTTCTATGTAGGTGCCCTTTGGATCTTCACGTTCCCTATTTCGACCGCTCTGCTAGCCGTGATCTTCAAGCGAATTGATACGTAAGCAACATAGATTTCAATAATTAATTTGTAGAGCGCCCAAAGCAAACTCAAAGCAAAAAAAGAAAGAAGGGAATTTGATTATTTTTCTTTTTTCTTTCCACGCCAATAAATTACCCCTGCAATTGCCCAAAGGATAATTGTGCTGATGGGTGAGAAGGGACAGTGGGCAACATAACCCAGAATGGATGGTTTACTTGTTCCAATGGGAGCCAAGGTTAATATCCCCAAAATAATTAAGATTATAACTGAGAACCGAGTTCTACGACTCAACTTTTTTGACCTCGTTATAAACACATATACTCTGAAAACCTTAAATAAATCTTCCAATCGGTAGCGCGCGAGATTTAAAAAACGTTTAACAGAAAAGAATTAACATGAGTTAAAGCATACTCGATAGTTTAAGATTTAATCCCCCAAACTTTACTAAAGAGCTGAAGCCAATTTCCACCAATTATTTTTTTTGCATCATTATTAGAGTATCCCCTTTTCATTAAACCTTCAGTAACTTTTGGAAAATCTGTTGCTGAGCTAATTCCTTTCGGGTACATTATTGGATATTGTATTTCAGCGAGCGGTCTTTCCCAACTTTTCCCAGTCAAAGCATATATGAAGAATTCCTTTGGTTGCTTCTCTGTAAAATCCGTGCCTAATGCAACATGTTCTATACCTACAAGTTTCACAAGATAATCTATCACATCAAGATAGTCCTCTAGGGTAGATCCCTCCCCCCTTACTAGTAAAGGGGGATATAAAGTAGCTCCAATTACTCCTCCTTTTTTAGCTAAAGCTAATAATTGTTCATCTGATTTATTCCTGGGATTATCCACAATACTTTTTGGATTAGTATGTGTAAAAGCAACTGGGTCTTTTGAGGCCTCTATAGCCTCCATAGATGTTTTGTCACTTGCATGCGAAAGATCAATGAGCATTCCTTGTCGATTCATCTCTTTTACAACTCTATATCCAAACTCACTCAATCCAGCATCTTTTTTTTCCCAACAACCATCGCCAATGTAGTTTCGATCTTGATATGTTAATTGAATGATTTTAACTCCTAGATCATGAAATATTCGAATGAGATTAATGTCATCTTCTATAGGTGTAGCATTTTGAAATCCAAGAACAATACCAACCTTTTTTTCGCTCTTAGCTCTTCTTATATCTTCAATAGTTTTCACTTGTATGATGAGATCTTTGAAAGACTCAAATTTCTCATTCCATTTTTCGATATTTGATATAGCCTCTCGAAAATTCTCCCAGCATACTATTGTCGCATTTACAGCGGTTACCCCACCGGCTTTCAGTCTATTGAACACATCTTCATCCCAGACACTAACGTTCAAGCCATCAATAATTATCGATTCTGAATGTAATGATAGAGGCTTTTTCATTTTCATCATCCGATTTATCTCTATAATTATTAAAATACAACTTCATCTTATTTTAGTAGATTTAAACTAAATTAGTCCTGCAAATCGTTATGGTGATCTCTTGTCAAAATCAACTAGCTCAATAAAAGAAGCATTAATGACTTTTGATAAAGAAAGATTGATTGAGGAAACGAAAAAAGGATTAAATGAAGGCCTTAGCCCAGATGAGTTGCTTGATGCTATCACCGATTCTCTAAGAGAGGTTGGAGACAAATTCGAAAGTGGTGAATTCTTCTTAGCAGAGCTGATTAATGCTGGAGAGGCTGCAAAGATAGTTATCTCTGAATATTTGGAGCCATCTATAAAAGAAAGTGGCTCTGAACGTGAATCTATAGGGCGTATTGTGCTAGGAACTGTTGCTGGAGACATTCACGATATTGGAAAAAGTATAGTCTCTTCAATGCTTTTCACTGCTGGATTTGATGTTGTTGATCTGGGTGTGGATGTGGCGCCAGATAAGTTCGTAAATGCTATAAGAGAATATAACCCAGAAATTTTGGGCATGTCAGCTTTATTGACCACAACTCTTCCCATGCAAAAAGAGACGATTGAAGCTCTTAAGAAAAGCAAATTACGAGATAAAGTCAAAGTAATAGTCGGTGGGTCTCCAGTTAATGATGATTGGGTAAATGAGATAGGGGCAGATGGATACAGTGAAGATGCGATTGGAGCTGTAAAAGTGGTTAAGAAAATTCTAAAGATCAGTGATTAGTAATCATGATAGAATCTCCCAAAATTGGTATTTTTGAATATTTTACAAAAGAAGAGATCGATAAAATCCACAATGCCACGCTTGAAGTTCTAGAAAAGGTAGGAGTAAAGATCGAAGAGGAAAACGCTCTGAAATTATTGGATTCCGTTGGAGCTGATGTGGATTTTACGAAAAAGATCGCCAAGATTCCTCCGCATATTGTTAAAGAAGCAATAAAAAATTCTCCGAATAGCATATTATTTGCTGGTAGAGATTCTAAGTTTGATTTGAAGTTAGAAGGAAAGAGGGTTCATTTCGGTCTTGGCGAAGGTGCTATAGAATATCTTGATAGTGAAAATAACTCAATAAGGCCTTCAACTATGTCAGACGCAGAGAATGCATCAAAGCTTGCAGATGCTCTTCCGAATATCGATTTTGTAATGCCTTTATTTACGGCTCAAGATGTTCCTAAGCAAGTTATGCCGTTGTATGACCTCTATGCATCGTTAACAAATACTGAAAAACCTGTTATGGTAGTAGACTTTGGTCTAGATGCAAATTATTTGATAAAATTGGCTTCGATAATAGTAGGTGGAGAGCAAGAATTAAAGAAAAAACCATTACTAGGAGTTTACAGCGAACCAGTTTCACCATTGACTCATGGTAAAGAGCATACAAGGAATTTAATGACTTTTGCAAATGCTGAGCTTCCTGTTGTTTATATTCCATCTCCAGCCTCCTGTTCTACCGCACCTGCCACAATGGCAGGGGCTATAGTACAATCAAATGCAGAGACTCTTAGCGGTAATGTAATTGCTCAATTCACCAAAAAAGGTGCTAGATTCATCTATGGGGCAGACACATCTCTAATGGATCAGAGGACAGGAGTCTTTTCATACGGGGCTCCTGAATGGATGATAGTTAATCTTGCTATGGCTCAGTTAGGCCGATACTATGATCTTCCAATATGGAGCACTGGCGGTTGTTCAGATTCTAAGATTCTTGATGGGCAAGCAACTTTAGAGGCAGCTCTAAGTCTATTCATCGCAGCTTCCAGCGGTGCTAATTTGATACATGATGTAGGTTCATATCTAAATTTTGGTTTAACAGGAAGTCTAGAACTTGTTACTATATGCGATGAAATTGCTTCAATGATCACTTACCTACTTAAAGGAATTGAAGTAAATGATGAAACTCTGGCTTTGGATGTGATATCAAAAGTAGGTCCTGGCGGACATTTCTTAACACAAAAGCACACAATAGACCACCTAAGAAAAGAGCATTGGATGCCCTCTCTTTTAGATAGGCAAATGAGAGAAAGTTGGGTGAAAAATGGTTCTAAGAGCCTATTAGAAAGAGCAAGAGAAAAAACTAAAGAAATTCTATCTAATCATAATCCAAATCCACTTTCAAAAGATATAGAGAAAGAACTTCAGAATAATCTAAAGGATATTGAAAAAGAGATTTTGAAATAAGCTCGTGCGCTAACCCCAAACAATACGCTAGCGCGCGCGCTCTGGTTATTAGCAATGCTAGGTCTTGCTCATGCCATCGTTTTTGTCTTTAGTAAAGAATAACCAGCATACACTAGCTTACAAGAAATGGAGACATAGGAGTCTCCATAGTTGCCAATAAATGGATACTCAATGGTGTCCATTTCTATACTAGTTATAGAGACTGTAAATACGGTTAATTTTATTTTCTCTTTCTTTTATTTTTACGCTTTCTATAAATCCAAATTATAATCAAAATTATTGCTATAGCTATTATGATATAAATAGAGATTAGCATGAAGTTACCCCAGAAAATAGCTTTCATCACTGGAAGGATAATCATTGCCCATAGAATTTCTTTGGGTCCAAAGCGTTCGATCTTTCCTATGGCCAAAGTATAATACTCTAAATTGGTGTCGCTATGAACTTCAACTATATAAGTTCCTGCTTCAACATTGGATTCATAGGTTGGTCCTTGAAGATACCAATCTCCTCCGTACTCCTCATAATATTTAGTCCAATTTTGATAATCATGCATTTTTACTATCTTTTCGCCATCTTTCCAAATATGAAATTCAACATTTGGCGTCTCTTCCTGCCCAACATATGGAACCAATAAACTAACATATAGGAGGAATGGTTCATCCGATTCTATTTTGTATAATTGGGGTGAACCTTGCAGTTTACCATAGTAAGCATAACTTATCTCAGGCTCTTCTACAATTATAGGATCTGTTGTATAATCTCTATCTTCGGTAACAATTTCTGGTATATGTGCAACACTAACAGGTGTTAAGAATAAAGAAAGAATTAGGAAAGTTAAAATCAGTAATCCGTTTTTCATAAGCCAATCAAGCACTTTTAATTTTATAAATTTAATGTCAATTCTTAAGCTTGTCTTTACAAAGTGAAGTAGTTACTAATAAATGGATACTCAATGGTGTCCATTTCTCTTCTTTAATTAACTCGATAAATGCTAATCTTTAATTATAATATACTGGCTATACATATCTATCATTTTTCTAAAATGAACACTTCTTTGAAAATTGGTTATCAAAAGAGTATTATTGCGGGTGCAATCGCAGGATTTGTCGATGGCATAGTGTCTTACATTTCTGTATTTATAGCTCCTAGCTTAGGACTTTGGGAGGCAATTCCTGGTACACTGACATTTTCTTATATAATAGTCCAATTATCAGCCCAAATACCTTTCAATATGATGTGGGGTATAGTTTTCGGTCTAGTTTTCGCAATGATCTACGATCGCATTCCGAGTAAAGGTGCAGTAAAAGGGCTTATCTTCGCCTTGATTTTCTATTGGCTACTTTCAAACATCCGAATCTCACAGATTATGGCATCATTTGGGGAAGTTTTGTGGCCAACAGTATTCATCTGGGGTGGATTTTTCGCATCAGTGGCTTATGGTCTTGTGCTTGGATATCTTTACAAGCCTAAAAAGTGAATTAAGATATGAAAAGTTGGAAGATTGGTGCTGTATCGGGATTACTTGCTGGAATTGTTTTGGGTGTAGTTTATGAAATTTGTAATCAAATTGCTGCATCGCTGGGTCTCTTTGAACCTTATTGGCGACCAATCGTTGTAAATAATATTGTTGTCAATATCCTATTATTTGGTTTCTGGGGATTCATATTAGGCATAATCTTTTCGAAGATAAACAATATAATCCCAAGAAAGGATTTATCTAAAGGTCCAGTATATGGCCTCTTTCTTTATTTTATCATAGTATTTCGTATTGAGACTTTTTCAATTCCCTATGGTCTCTTTCTTGATGCAGTCGGAGGCAATTTCGCTGGATTTTTCTCTTGGCTCACCTATGGTTCAGTACTAGGAATTCTGTATAAGTACCTAAGCGACAGATTCTATCACCCAAAGAAGGAAGTAAAGATTAAAACATATGATATGCGAAGCGGTCTTTTTCCAGGTGCTATCGCTGGATTCTGTGGAGGTATGCCAGCAGCTATTTCCCAGGTTGTAGGGCATGTAACAGGATACTGGGGAGTACCTGCGACAAGCGGTCAGCTTATATCTACTATTGAATATTGGTGGAACCAAGCAGGGACTCATATTTTGATAAACATGATATGGGGTACAGTATTCGGTGCAATTTTTGCTATAGTTTATGATTTAGTACCTGGTAAGAAAATCAGAAAGGGAATATTATTTGGATTAATAATGTTTTTTATCACAACCTTTCTAGTTGGGACTTGGTTGGTGATCTGGCCAATATTTCATAATGAGTGGAATATAGCGACTTATTATGCTGGTGCGGCTTTTCTTACAGGTGGAGCTAATGCAGTTGTATTTGGTCTTGTACTTGGTTTACTTTACAGAAAACCAAGTAAATGAAAAACAATAATTCATTTATCAATTTTTTTCGTCGTCGTTATTGGAATGTGTGTGTGTGTGGGTACCTTGGTGCGAGCATCCAAATTTGGACTTAACAATCGATCTCTTTATCACGTAAAGAATATTTACATCTGACACTTAATTAGCATATTTAAGATCTTTAATATCATTTAGATAGTGAGTTTGATATATTGTAGTTTACAGAACTGTTTATCTTATCTTATTGAAGCTTATATTACTGTGAAGCGTATGAAGAAAGCTGTAATTATTTATGATTCTAAAACAGGAAATACGGAGAAATTAGCTTTCATAATTGAAGAAAGTATAGAAAAAGCTGGCTTTAATGTTTTGACAGTAAAAGTGGATGAAGCTAAAGATATTGATTTTTTTAATTACGATCTAGTTTGTATAGGTACACCTTCGTATCAATGGCATCCTACAAAACAGATAATTGATTATTTGAAATCTAAATTTGACAATTATAAGAAACAAGGAAGAATGAAATTAGGATCCCCAAAAGTATCAGGAAAGAATGTGCTTATTTTCTGCACTTACTCAGGCCCCCATACTGGAATTAATGAAGCAATTCCTGCAACCAAGTATATTGGCCAATTCTTTGAACATCTTGGATTTACAGTTGTGGATGAATTGCAGGTTCTAAGCGAATTTCATGGTTCGGAAGAGATAAGCACAAAGGGGAGAATGGGCGATATTAGAGGGAAACCTAATGATGAAGAATTAAAGAAAATAGCAGAAAAAGTCGAAGAGATCGCCAAAAAAATTTGAAAAAACATAAAAATTGGATAGAATCAAAAGATTTTGCGGAAAATATTTAGAAAATTTTAAAAAATTCAAGAGATGAATAAAATTTCAAGAAATAAAATATTCAAATCAAGATACTTTCTTTTATTTCTTGCAATATTTCTTTTAACTGGACTTTTATTATCTTTTTTTATTTTTAAAAATCCTTTAGAAATTCCTTCCTCATCAAATAGACAAAGCGTTTCAAAAATTGCTTTTACCAGCTATAGAGATGGTGATGGAGAAGTCTTTCTTATAGATATTAATAGCTTAAATCAAACACAGTTGACCTCTAATGAGGTAGATGATATTAATCCTTCCTGGTCACCAGATGCCGCTAAGATCGCTTTTACAAGGTCCTTTAATGGCACACATGATATTTTTCTTATAAATGCAGATGGATCCAACATAAATCAGTTAACTAGTGGTTCTACTAATGATCTCTATCCTTCATGGCATCCAGATGGATCTAAGATTGCCTTCATAAGATATGAGGATAAAATAGCAAATATTTTCGTTATGAATTCTAATAAATCAGATTTAAGACAAATGACTTCTAGCGATCAAAAAGTTGTAGATAAACTTGATTGGTCCCCAGATGGAAAGAGGATTGCTTTTGTTAGTAATCGAGATGGTGATTACGAGATCTTTATTATGAATTCTGATGGTACTAATGAAATTAAATTAACCGATAATTCTGAAGATGATGGTAAACCTGCTTGGTCTCCAAGTGGAGACAAAATTGCTTTTGCTAGTATGCGTGATGGTGATTGGGAAATTTTTATCATGAATACTGATGGATCGAACCAGACTCAATTGACTTTCAATGATGTTTATGATACATATCCTTCTTGGTCTCCTGATGGGAAAAATATTACATTCTATAGTGGTCTAGATGGGGATGCCGAGATATTTATTATGAATGCAGATGATGGATCGGATTTGAATCAGTTGACTTTCAATAAAGCTTTGGATACACATCCAGATTGGCATTAAATATTTTTGCTTTAAATGATAGTTATTTATTATTAATCAATAATAGAATTGTAATACCAAATAGGATTTCTAGATGATCTATTATGGAAACCAAAATGGACTATGAAAACCTCTGGAAAGAGGATAGAAGAAGAGGCGATCCAGCTATAAAGTATCCTGGGGAAAAATACTATCCGCGGGAAAGGGTATGGAAAACTCTTGATCATCAGGAAGCCGATCGAGTACCAGCAGAGCTTGGTGGTTGCATGTCATTTATGACCAAGCAAGCCTATTTTAAAGTTAAACATCATCTTCATCTACCTACCCATTTCTTTGAGATTGATTATTGGCCCTCTGGCGCTTCATATAATCCTTGGTGGTTGCCTCCAATAGATGAAAAGATATACAGACGCTTCAGAATAGATTTTAGACCAGTTTCTTTAGCTTTCGCGAGACCATTTGTTCCAAAGAAATTCTTTCCTGACAATTCTTTCATAGATGAATTTGGATTTCACAGAAAAGCTGGTAAAACATATCTTGAATTTGCTAATCCTGCAACATTAGAGTCTAAAGAGGATAAAGATGAAATACTGAATGATCCATCTTGGCCCGAACCTGAGAAGGATTTTACCGTTAAAGGTCTTGGTAGGAAAGCAAAAAGAATGGATGACGCAAATTTTGCTGTATGTGCTGTCAATGTGGCAGGCGGTGGCGTATTTGAATGTTCTTGGTTGCGTAGAGGGTTTAGCAAATTTATGGAAGATATCTATCTAAGGCCTGATATTGCAGAAGGTATAATGGATAAAGTAGTAGAACAGCAGATACAGATTTACAGTATGATGCTTGATGAGGTTGGCGATTATGCAACACTTGTTTCAGTCGGTGATGATCTGGGAGCACAGACAACATCTCTTGTAAGTCCAAGTATTTATAAAAAATTCTTGAAACCACGCCATAAGAAGATATTTGATCACATTCACAGTAAGACCAAAGCAAAATTGTACTTGCACTCTTGTGGCAATGTTGAGGGATTTATTAACGATTTAATCGAGATAGGCGTAGAAGTTCTGAATCCAGTCCAACCGGAATGTCCAGATATGGATTTAGCCACATTGAAAAAGAAGTATGGGGATAAATTGACTTTCTGTGGTGGTATAGGTTCTCAGAGTATTCTCCCTCGAGGTACTATCTCTGAAGTAGAAGCAGAAGTCAAGAGAGCACTTAAAGCAGGAGCTCATGAAGGTGGCTATATAGTTGCCCCTGGCCACATAATACAACCAGATGTTCCTCCAGAGAACGCCTGTGCATTATATGATTCTGTGTTAAAGCATGGATTCTACCCAATAAAATAGTGATTTACTTCATAGCGTGCACTACACAAAATTTCAGTTGAACAAACTTGACTGAAATTCGCCATTCAAAATTAATCATGACCTCCTATGGTTTTGGAAATCTAGTCGGAGATCTAATAGGCGCTGTTATGGCGATAATGCTATTTGTTTTTACGAAACAGAAGTGGGACTAAATACACTTTTAACAGGAACAGCTTTAATTATTTTTGCAATCTGGGATGCTATTAACGATACAGTTGTAGGATATATTTCGGATAGACCATATCGTTTTACGAAGAGATGGGGACGTAGATTCCCTTGGATTGTTAGCGTATTTATTCCGATGCTAATCTTTTTCTTACTGATTTTTTACCCCCCTCTTGGAGGCGCGCGCGAAAGGTAAGTAATTCATAATGGATTCGAATTCCACTACTGACATCATTTTCGTAGGTTAATTTTTTTAGCGCTCGCTTAATTCTTTCACCATTATCAAAGCGTCCTCAGTCAAATAATATCCAAATTTTCTTCCTTTTTCTTTAAAATCCATACTAAGGTAAAAAATCCTTGCCATAGAATTTGAAGCACGAACCTCCAAAAAAACATCTTCTGACCCCTTTTCCTGAAGACAATTATTGATAGTTTTGATCAAAGTCTTACCTATTCCCTTGCGCCTAAAATCTGGATGCACAGCTACATTTACTAGATGCCCACGTCTTCTAAATCGGAATTCTTTTGGATCTAAACTACTCACTACTTGGGCGATAACATAACCTATTATTCTTTCATTCATTACAGCAACAAGAAATAATTGTGGTTCCCTATGATAACAAAGCTTGAATTTAGGCTCAGACCAAGGATGAGGAAATGATAATCGTTCAATAATACAGATATCATCAAGATCAGAAAGTTGAAACTGTCTAATTGTTGGTCTAATAATCATCTATTGTTGATTTGAGTCGATTTAGAAGCAATAGCATACTTCCATCTATATACTTAAATTACAATTTATTGAATTTTAGATTTCAATAGTAAATAGAAATCGTTTGATCATACAAATGATAGATAAGAAAACAAGAAACCAACTTTACGAGTTCGACAAAAAAAGTCTTCATAGATTAAGGAAGCTTGCGGTAGTTGGGGATATACATGGCGATCCAGACATTCTTCATTCTATTCTTGGAGTTGTAGATCCTAAGAAAGATGGCATCATATTCTTAGGTGATTACGCAGATAGAGGACCAAAGGGTGTTGATGTAATAAACACAATTATTTCTCTTATTGAAAAATATCCTAAAAATATTATAACATTGAAAGGGAATCATGAGGATTATTCAGATTCTGGTAATCCAACATTTCATCCTTGTGATTTAATCTATGAAGTTGAGAAAAAAGGAGAGAGTTGGCAGAGATATTTCCAAGAAAAGCTTAAGCCATTTATTGATAAACTCTATCTTGTTGCTATTATACCAAATGAGATTCTCTTTGTTCATGGCGGTATCTCGAGCAAGATAAAAAGCGTAGCAGATTTAAAGCATCCAATAAGAGAAGTTGAGATAGATGTTCTTTGGTCGGATCCTTTAGAAGGAAATGGTGAATATCTAAACAAAAGAGGTGCTGGAATGGAATTCGGAGAAGACATCACAGATAAAGTATGTAGTTTGCTTGGGATAAAAAGAGTGATCAGAAGTCATGAACCAAGGAAGGCGATATCAGGTCCATACTATGAACATGATAGAAAAGTCATAACATTGAGCTCTACGAGCGCATATGGTGGCAAACCATTCATTCTTTTTATCGATCCAAAGAAGCTTTCTAACTTCTCTTCTCATTTTCTCTAATGTAAACTCACCAAAGTTTACATTCATGGCTCGCAAACTTGAATATTCCTCGATAATTTATTTTTCGCAAGCTTTTCCTAGGTATAATTAGGGTTTTCATGGGTAATTAGGTTATTTGAATATAACTAGTTGTGTTCCAAACGTTCAAATTATCTAGGTATATTGCAGATTACCGCGGTACGTATTGTAATATTGGGGTCCATTTTGTAATTTATTATGGAGAATGAGGTAGCGAGTTCTATTCAAAATTATTTAAACGCTTGAGAACATTTCTAAGTTATAAGTTCTGTTCTTCATTCTCTTAATTAGTAAAGTAGATGAAAGAATCGCAAACATAAAGATTATTGGCAAAGCATAATCTGCGAATTCAGGAATTGGTACATCGAGATAGAAATTATAAACTATATAGCCATTGAAAATTGCGACTTCGGCTTCTTCATAATAATAGAGGTCAGAGCCATAGCCATGGGGTGAATATACGCTTAATTTGTATCTTCCATTTGGAAGTGGAGAAATGATGTAAACTCCATTATTTCTAGTATATGCTTTTACACTAAAATCTCCATCAAGATATTCTGCGGTAACCTCTGCAAAACCAACGGTTCTATAATCGCCCATAAAATTTCTTACAAATATTTGGCCAGTAATGCTACCAATCTGCGCTGAAGTCTCTATTGGTCCTGTTTGTGGGGTTTCAAAAACTTTTGCTAACATTAGTGGAGTGACTAGAACCAAAAGAGCCATTACAAGAGCTAATCTCTTCATCATATTAAAATCTCAACTCTTTTATCATAATTTCTACTATAACGTCGATATAAATTTAGTGTGTAGTGATATTTCATAATATTAATGAAAAGAATAAATTTTTTCGATGCATTAGAATAATTAATCAATATACTAAAATTACAACACGATAGTTCTCAAGATTATAGTTGGAGCATGAACTCGTTGATAGACATTCATCTTCTTAGTAACTTTTGGGCAATTTGGCCACCAGTACAAACATCATTATAACTACACTTAGGACACATAGTTGGAAAGAATAGAAATATGTGAGTAATAATGAGAGTAAAATAAACCGCAAGATATTGCCAATTAATCACTATTAACCAATATACTGGAAATGAAAGAAATATAATTAAAGAGATTGTTGTTAGAGTTGCATTACATTTAAAAAATTCTAAATCAAAAATTCTTCTCTTATAGAAAGTCGATGAAAGGAGATTTCCAAGATAAACGCCAAACGCGGAAGGACAATATTTTCCTCGATAAGGGCATCCAATACAGAAACCTGCTTGAAAAACATTTAGAACAACATAAATTGAAATGAAAATAATTACTAGATAAAATGATACAGTTGATAAAAAATATGAAGCCAGTAAAATTGCGGTTAGAAATAGAATTAAAGTAATTAAATATAGAAATTTATCTCTTTTGGACCATCGGTAAATCTTTTTTCTCTTAAACAAAATAATTCAACAAATATTTTCTATTTTCCCAGTTTAAAATACTAAAAATACACGTTAAAAAAAAATATTTTGTTTTTAAAAAGAGTAGTAAATAGAAAAATTGTTATGAAAGTTCTTAAAAAATGATTTATTTTATTTAAAATCGGAAAAAAACAATCAATTTTATTCTTCCTAAGTGTTTTGTTCATAATAATAGTATATCCAGCAATAGAAAGTAGTTCAAATAGAAATCTACTCCTTTTTTAATAAAATCAAAGGAAAAATTATGATTTTTTAGGGATTTCTAATTAAATTTTTTAGGTTTTTTATCTTGCGATCTCTTGGAAAAATGCCTAAATTACTTTAAAAAATTGTAAAAAATAGATATTTCTAAACAAATTCAGTTTTAAATAGCTTGGAACATGCTGAAGACCTTTTAGTGATACTTTCAGAGCTATTTTGAAGAAAAACTAATCTTTTTTTATAAAATAGAAAAGAAAATTTGGCTTTTTTTACAAAAAGAAAATCAATACAATCAATATTAACAATAATAATTTGAATGAATATTGGTCTGAAATATTGATTAATAATTAAAATATCTTAAAAAATGTAAAATTACAATTAAATTACTTTGATAATTATTTTTTCATGTTTAATATTCTTGAGATTTATTTTATGAAGAATTTAGGATAGTGAGAATTATCAAATGATAATGAATTAATTAATTTAGTTTCCTTTAGGAAATTACCTCATTCCTTTCCCGCCGGCCAAGGTCAACACTTCACCTGTTATAAAATCTGAATCATTAGAAGCTAAAAATAAAGCTGCTTTTGCAATTTCTTCTGGCTTCGCGATTCTTTTAATTATTGATTCTTCAATTGCAATTTTAATTCTTTTAGGATCTGCTAGCATTGCCATATCGGTATCGGTAAAACCTGGGCAGATTGCATTTACATTGACATATGGACCAAGATTTACTGCAAGTGATCTGGTAAGTCCAATCATTCCTGCCTTAGATACAACGTAGGGTGTATTGCTGACAGCGGTTCTCTCTCCCAATCCACTAATTGAAGCTATGTTGATAATCTTACCTTTCTTTTGATTCAACATAATAGGACCAACTTCTTTAGAACATAGATATGCCCCTTTCAAGTTTATGTCTATTATTTTATCCCACATCTCTTCTGTCGAGTTTAAAAGCGTAGTCGGGATTAAAATTCCAGCATTATTCACAAGTATATCTAATTGCCCGAATTCATCGACAGTTTTTTTCACCATATTTTTGACTTCATCTGATTTTGAGACATTAGCCTTTATCAATAACACCTTATTATTTTGCTTCTGCAGTTCTTTTGCTAAGCTCAAAGCTTCTTTCTTAGATTTGTGATAATTGATTACTACTTTTGCCCCTTCTTTTGCAAATAATTGTGCTATAGATCGTCCGATACCCCGACTTGCACCTGTAATAAGGGCAACCTTTCCTTGAAGTCTCATATGAATCTCTTCAATCTAGGTTTTAGGAGGATCAAAGTATAGCAATCTGTAAGCGTTTACTGCAAATTCTATGGCCTCTTTTCTCTTTCCTTGTTTAACTAGGGAATCGGCTGTACTAAACGATTCTTTGGCATTAGAATATTCTGGATTTTTCTCTGAGATTTTTATGAGTTGTTTTGCTAAGAGCATCATCTCATCTAAGAAAGTGTAATTAAGATAATCTAACTTTTCGTAATAATCCATTCTATCTTCGTCATCTTTGAAGGCCTCTCTCTCCTTAGATAATTCAGCTAGTTTTTTACCAGAATCGCAAATTGATTCAAGCGTTTCTTCAAAATTGAATCTTGATACTGGAGTAGGTTCAATAGCCCTCATCTGTCTATGATAGAAGAAACGATAGATATTTTTTAATGCTGAACATAAACCTCTACCAGTTCCACCTGCTACTGAAATTCCTAATCCAAATTTTCCATTAACGTCAACAATTTCAGCAAGATCCATGAAATCTTTAGTTAGACCATTTATTCCACCCCAATAGACTGGAGCTCCGATAACTAATGCATTAGCTTCTTTCCATAAGTTATTAAGTTCTTCAGGACATTTTATTTCTCCATCAAAGGATTGAACATTATGATCAATTAAATACACTTTTTTGATTTGGACATCTACTGATTCTGCACCTTCCAAGCATCTTGTAATCAATTGATCTGTTAATTTTCCTTTTCGTGGACTTCCGACAATTCCAAGAATCATTTTTTTTCACAGAAGAAATTAGTATATTACTTATCTGTTATTTGAATCTAATTGAAATTCTTTCTAAGGAAATTAATGAAGAAGAATTTTTTTGAAGGTATTTGGTAGATTCTAATATTAATAAATCAAATATTGCTTCAATAAAGAGATAAAAAAAATATCGAGATTTTTTCAAAATTTTGAAATAAATTTCATTTTTTTCTATTTCTTTTGAATTTTTTTTTAAGAAATTAATAATCTTTTTTCATTGAATAAAGAAATAGAAATTGTCGTAGAATTTTGAAATAATCTTTGTTTTCTTAGACGATAAAAAAACTCTAATTTGAATATCCGTTCTTTTCTTTCTTTATTTTCAGAAGGCACTTAAAAAGAATTCAAACTAAGATTTTGTAAATTGATTTCAATAATTCAATCTCAATAGGATTTTTGTTGGTAAAAATTTTTTTTATTTTAGAAACTAAGACATAGTTCTTACAATGAACTTAAATAAATCATTATAATCCTACAACATGCGTTTGTAATATGGGCTATCTGTGGAATGTCTATCTATATTGGGATGGCAATTACTACCGAATTCAATGCATTGATAATCCATGCAATCGTAGCATTTATTATCACAACTATAGTATCCTAGCGCGCGCTTACTTTAAAAGGTTCAAAAATACATCCCCCTTAAAGATTGCGATAATCTTCGTTTTATTTATTATATTTTGTCGATTTCTTCGTAATTTTGTTATTGATAATCAAGAGCTTTGAAATGTTCGAAAGCCCTATTGGAACATGGATCCCATTTACTCTAATTTTTATAACCACTTATCCTACATGTAGCTATTTAACGAAGTAATCTTTAATACTTGAACTACTCGATTTTTTTTAATTAAATTGTCTAAAATTTTGTGGCGAAAATTCTAAATATGAAAAACGATAATACATGTGTTTGCCTGAGTTGGGAAGTACGCTTTAGGTTTCGTTACATTCGCGCAATGAGTAAAACGGTCAAAACGGCGAAAGACCGTGAAGCGACCAAGACATTGTGCAGATGGGCCGTGGACAGATTTAAGGCTTAGACCCGGCTTGGGCTTTTTCTTTTTATATCAAAAATCTATTTCACATTAGTAACTTTTCTTAACTTTAACTGAAAAATTTTTTAAAATGCTTTATTTTCATCGAAAAAATTGATAAAAATAAGGATTTCACAAGAAAAATCTGAAAAATCTGTTCTATTATAGCTTACTTATCAACTTATCCATTCGGCTATCGTAATCTTGATGATTAATATTAGGACGAAGATTGAAAATAATGCAATCCAAAAAATTTATTCATGCGCTATCGATCAATAAATTAAAATTTTTTAAGAAAATAAAATGGCAAAGTAATTTCAGAATTTTGATTTTGCTAAATTATCGATTATTTCCCTCAATTGATCACTCAAAACTTTTATTGCTTTTGCATAATTCTCTTCATCTTCTTCCTTTTCAAGATTCTCTACATGAGACTTGATTCTTTGCGAGATCTCAATAAATGGCTCAAACTCCAGACTATCTAAAATTCCAACATACCCTAATAGAAAAATCGTATATAAAGAGCGGACAACATTCATTTTAGCTTGGCTCAAAGTTCTCAAGAATGCTCCTCTGGATAAATTTTCTCTATCTGTTCTTAGTCTAATCTTATGTCTCATTGTCAAATTATCATCTAGCATTTTTTCCAAAGAGAAGTCGATTATAAGGGATTCAAACTGTTTTCTTGTCAAATTGCTGTTATTTAGCAAAGTTAGCAGGATTTCATCTTCGAAAACACTTTTTACAAATGATTTTGCGTCATTTATACTATTGAGGCTTTTCATCAGAAGGAACTCCTATATGTATACAGATTTGTATACATTAAAAGATGCTTTGATGCTTAAATAAATTTTAATAATTCATCTGGAAGTTGAATAATTATGTTGGGTTTTCGTTATTTCTTAGCAGCGTCTGCTATAATTGCTTTAATAACTGGAGTAACAATTTATTCAAATCTATACTCTCAGGATATTGATAATCATGAAGATGTTGTTTATCAAACATCAACAATCAATGCTTTAATTGAGGGTATCTATGATGGAGACATTTCCTTCGAAGAGTTGCGAAAGCACGGTGATTTTGGATTAGGGACCTTTAATCAACTCGATGGGGAGATGATAGCTTTGGATGGAGACTTTTATCAGATAAAATCAAATGGAGTCGCTTATATTGTCGATGAATCAATGCATACACCATTCTCAGTTGTTACTTTCTTTGAATCAGATGATGAGATTATATTAAGAAAATCTACGAATTATTCGGAATTAGAGCATTATTTAGATGATTTATTACCTACAGAGAATATTTTCTATGCTATAAAAATTGAAGGGACATTCGATTATATAAAAGCTAGAAGCGTTCCTAGACAATATAAACCATATTCAAATCTTACCATTGTAGTGCAAAACCAGTCTGTTTTTGAATTTAATGAAGTAAAAGGTACTATTGTAGGTTTTCGAACACCTCAATATGTCAGCGGGATAAATGTCCCTGGTTATCATTTTCATTTTATAACTGAAGATAGGCAAGCTGGTGGTCATATACTCGAATGTGAATTAGATAATGTAACTATTATTATAGATTATACATCTGATTTTTATTTGGTACTTCCTGAAAACAAAGAATTTTATGAACTTGAATCAGCAAAAGAAATACAAAAAGATATTGAGACAATTGAAAAATAACACAATTCCTATCTATAAATAAAGGGGGAAAAAAGCCTTACAGATTCCAATGATTGGTGAAACACGCGTAAAGAAACTTCTAAATGATATCGGAGAGGTCATAGAGGCGGTTGAATACGCTTTTAGTGAGAAAGGTTACAATCGAGTCCAAATGCCCTCAAAAATATATCTCTATTACAAAAAGCACGATGGGGATCTAAGAGTAATGCCCTCATACCTTGAAGATTTCGATATATCTTCTGTAAAAATCGTAAATGTTCATCCTGGAAATCGAAAACTTAGCCTTCCAACAGTTATGGCCCTCATATTGATGATGGATCCAAAAACAGGTGCGCCTATGTTAATTATGGATGGTACATGGATAACCGCTATGAGAACTGGAGCAGCTTCAGGAGTAGCCACAAAATATCTTGCGAGAAAGAATTCAAAAACATTAGGAATAATCGGAACTGGAGCTCAAGCTATTACGCAATTAATGGCTATGAATCAAATTTTGAAATTGAAGGAAGTAAAAGTCTTCGATAGAGAGGAGAAAAATAGTAAGAATTTCATTAACCGTTCCAGCTCAGAGTATAAAGAATTAGAATTCACACAAACAGAAACATTGAAAGAAACTATAGAGGATTCCGACGTAATCTGTACTTTAACACCATCCAGGAAACCTATTATAGATGACAGTTGGGTGAATCCTGGAACACATATAAACGCAATTGGTGCAGATGCAAAAGGAAAAGAAGAACTTGATCCAAATTTATTGAAAAGAGCCAAAATTGTAGTTGATGATTATGAGCAAGCTACTCATAGTGGTGAAGTAAACGTTCCAATATCCCAAGGAATTATTCGTATAGAAGATATTTATGCTGAGTTAGGGGAAATAACAATCGGTGATAGAGAGGGGAGAACCTCTGAAAAAGAAATTACAATTTTTGATTCAACAGGTTTGGCAATTCAAGATACTATAACAGCATATATTGTGTTCAAAAAGATACAAGCCCAGAAACTTGGAACTATGATTGATCTAAAATTCTAAATTGTATCAAAGAATTTTTATTTAGTCAATCAATATCAATGCGATTGGATATGGCTTTTTCTTAAATGGAAAATATATCTCCATACCTGCATTTTCAGCAGTCTTTTTTATATTTACACCAACTGCATGCTCTGGAAGACGAACCCTTGTTGGATAGATACATTTTCCACCTTCGATATTGCATTTCTCACAAAGTGAACAAGAACCAGTTGAAAATGCAACTGCAAAAGTATAACCTCTATTAAAAGCGGCTTTTTCGAGTTCAAGAGAAGTTTGATGAATTTGTTTCTTATCTTCTTTCCAGTCATCTAAGAACTTGGATGCTTTCTCTTTAAGATGTTTTATCACAGAGGGATCGTGCTGACATTTCAGTAAACTCTCTCCTACATCTTTATCTGTTTCTGCTTTTGATTTATACTTTACAAGGAGAGCATATCGATATTCCTTCAGCATTTTTCTAAATTCATCGACAGAGGGTACGTATGGTGGGCAATTTAATTTATTATCATAGGATGGACAACCTACTCTACACTTGAGAACAACTCTGTTCTCAACAACTATGTCACCTACTGGTACTACTTTTGCTTCAATGGCACCCAAATTCAATGCAAGTTTTTCAAGAAAATTGAATTCATCTAGAGTATCTGCAGACATTTTGAAAGTTTCAGTCATTACTAATACCACATCTTTGATTTGTTCTTTTATGTGTTATATACGAAAAGTATAAAGTATTTGTTTTATTGGATGATTAGAAAGTGTAAGATTATTTTGATATCAATAATAACTCCATTATTCAACGAAGAAGATCATTTGAAATCATTCTTATCTAACATTGAGAAGCTTGATGGTGATTTCGAACTTATACTAGTTGATGGTGGAAGTACTGATAAGACTGTTGAGCTAATAAAAGCATGCGAGCGTAAATTCAATTTAGATCTTAAGTTATTGGAGACATCTAAGGGCAGAGCAATTCAAATGAATAAGGGGGCTGAGAATACAAGAGGAGACATACTTCTCTTTCTCCATGTAGACTGCATGATCCCAAAAGATTCTATAAGAATCATTGAGAAGGAAATTCATAAGAAGCAGGCAATTGGCGGAGGTTTTAAACAATCTTTTAAAAATGCAGATACTTTCTTGAATTTTCTTAGTGCAGCTGGGAATCTTAGAACCAAATTGACTAAAACTTTCTTTGGAGATTTTGGGATTTTTATAAAGAAAAAGATCTTTATCAAAGCAGGAGGCTTTGATGAAATTCCTTACCTAGAAGATGTAGAATTCTGCTGGAAGGCAAAAAAGTTTGGTAGATTTATTCAACTAGATCGATATTTAGTTACTTCTTCAAGACGATTTATTGAAAAAGGTAGGCTTAGATTAACTTTTGTTTTCATAATTGTTAACCTCATCAATTTACTAGGACTACGACCAAAATTGTTCATTAGGTATATGATTGAAAAATAACAATTCTAGAAATCGAGAGTTAATTTACGCTACTTTTATACTCTATCGATATCTTAGAAAATCTCTTAGACTCCAAGGATAAAAAAGTAAAGGCAGAACTCCAATTGAACAAACAGTCATAGCGTCGAATATGTGCATGATGTTCTGAGCATATACAAACATGACTATTGCATGGAATACATTTGAAATTATAATAAAATCTATGAATGATTTATGCCTCATTGGATTTTGAGCTACAAGAAGCATGATCATACCCATTGCAAGGTTAATACTACCAATCATCATGTCGGTTGGAAGATTTCTGGGAGACCATAGTAAGATATCTCCAAAAAATAATGGAATAATGAAGGCTAGGATAAATATATTGAATAAGCCAAATATGATCAAATAATATCTCAATGATTCTTCTTTTTTCATTTCATTATGCTCTTTATCTTTGGTTTATAGGCTTTCTAAGACTTTTCGAAGTCTCGACTCAGCTTCTTGAGCTACATCATTGAGTCTTTCATTTTTTAATGCCTTCATCATTTCAACTGGGCTTTGTATAGAAACTTGGATTCCATCAGAAGTATCGTAAACAATTACATTACATGGAAGTAGCGTGCCAACTTCTTTATCTGTATCCAGAGCCTTCTTTGCTAAATGTGGATTACATGCACCTAGGATCCTATAATTAGGATAATCAACATCAAGCTTATTCTTTAAAGTCTCTTTTACATCGATTTCGGTTAAAATTCCAAAACCTTGCTCTTTTAGAGCACTCTGAACTCTGATGATGGTTTCTTCAAATGTTGAGTCAATCTTCTTTTTTAAATTCAAAGTATTCGTCCTCAAAGATAATTCCTTATAAGCGTGTTATAAATATGTATTAAATTTAGAAAATCTTACAATGTTAAAAATAGGAGTGAATAAAATTTGGTTAAAGAAAAACCTACAACAGCGTATATTCTGTCTCTTATTGCTGGTATCTTGATACTACTAGGTGGAGGAATGGGCACTTATACAGGCATGATGGGGGGCACTTATAGTGGATTTTATGGAATGATGGGGGGACGCCATATGATGGGAAATTATGGGATGATGGGTTTCCCTGGCTGGGGATTCGGAATGGGATTCGGCGTACTCGGTTTGATACTAGGTCTAATTATCATCTTTGGAGCAATTATGCTAGATTCTAAGCCGAAAGAACATAAGACATGGGGTACAATCATACTTATCTTTTCAATTCTAAGTATCTTCGGTGGAATGGGTGGATTCGGTTTAGGAGCATTACTTGGAATAATCGGTGGCGCTCTCGCTATAAGTTGGTCGCCCAAGTAATCTTTCAATAACTGTTAAACTACAAAGTAGAAGTGAATAATTATGCCATATAATACAAGATTAGCAATACCGATTGTAGTTGTAGCAATAGTCAGCATAATAGCCATAGCATCATACTATTCTTACACTATGATGTTGCAGTACTATTCCCAACCTTCCATGATGATGGGGGAAGAACAGGGACAATTAACTATCGATGATTCGTTAAAAGCAGCTCATGATTACATTGAATACACCGGTGTATCTGGTTTGGCTGTTGCAGAAATAATGGAATTTAGCAATCATTTTTACGTTGATGTATATGAAGAGGATACGGGCATTCATGCATTCGAGATAATAATTGAGAAAGATGGTGATGTATATCCAGAGCATGGACCAAATATGATGTGGAATACTAAGTATGGTCATCATGGAGGAGGGATGATGGGAACATCTCCTGAATCAGCACAAATGCCAATTAATGAAGTTGACTCAATAACCTATGCACAGAACTATCTTGATGAATACATGCTTGGAGCTGAAGCTACAGAACCACATAGATTCTATGGATACTATACGCTTCATGTTGAAAAAGATGGGAATATTATAGGCATGTTAAGTGTGGATGGCTTCAGTGGGGATGTCTGGTATCATAACTGGCATGGTGACTTTGTTCAAATCTTGGAATTAGAGCATCATGAGGAATAAATTCTATAGTGCTTCTTAAGATTCCAAATTGGAACACCCTAATCATAAAATGCATGAAATGAAGCATAGAGAGCATAAGCGCGCGCGCTAGTGGGCCGGCCCGTATTTTGTTAAATAATTAAGTGAATCCCGATTTAGAACGTGTGATTATTGCTTTTTTCTAATAACAAGTGTTACAAAAATTACACCTACAGATCCTAACAAGGCGAAGTATGGCAATAACACCATTAAACCATTAACAGGAATATGGAAGCCCCCGACCACAGATGAACGCGGACTTATGCTATATTCAATATAGGGATCTAGACCCGTGCCAGCATTATTTGCTGAAGCAAAAACCCATAGATCATTCAGATCATCATCATCGGTGTTGGTGGTAATCCTGATCATGAACGTAGAAAATGCCCTGCCATTAGCTATGTCGTCTTGCATGGCTGCAGTAACATCTATCGAAACATATCCTACATTAGGGGTTTCAGTAGAACCAATCAAAACACCGACAGGATCATTGCCAATAGACATAGCGTCAAGATCTCCGCTACCAAGAGTCCCATAGTCTGCTATATGGCGCACAACGCAATCTCCAAGACCTGGGTTAGTCAAAGGACTTGTATTATCCAGGACACTATTATACCAACTGACGGCTACATATATGTATAAAGTAGCTGAATCCACGCTAGTTATGCCTGAAAGACTAAACTTGACGAAACCTTGATAGTATTCGTTAGGTATAAGCCCATCCCCTACGAATATACGCGGATCACCATCACTTGAATCGGGAAAGCTGCTTACATATCCATCACTTAAATGACCGTATATGATGCCAGTGTATGCATGCGTAATCGGAATAGTTGAATGAGCCAATACAACAATTAAGAATATTGCAGCAAATACGCCTATTTTCTTCAAAATAGATTCACCCTATGTAATAATAAAATAAATGTAATATTGTGTATAATATTTAGAAATAATTACCGATTAGTTTAGATCTTTTTCATAATTAAGAATTAGCATCAGAGACTTATGAGATGAGGAGTGGGATTTCAGCACATATTTACCATTAAAAAATTGTTGGTATTGATTATATAATAGAGTCTTCTTGCAAATTTTCAAAATAAGAATGGAATGAACATTTTGGTTTTTTTCATATAATCGACATAGATTTTGCCGAATTTGTTTATATTCTCATTTTCTTCAATCCTAGCAGTTGCTGTTATGAAAGCTGAGGCTGCCATAACCAATATGCAACCTATGAACGAAGGATCTTTAAAGAATATTCCCCATCCAAGAAAGAGCAATGAACTGTATAGAGGGTGACGTATGTACCTGAAAGCCCCTTGCGTTACTAAAACTGTTGTATCCTCCACTTTATCTTTAGGTTTTCCAATAATGCGTAGTATATGGAATCCATGCATAACTAGGAAACCTGAGAATAATAGCAGTGGCCATGAGATTATTTGAAAAATGGAGAATGGATCATGGAACCATTGAGCTACATTAAGTAGAAACAAGATTAGTATCAATTCAAATGCAAAGAATCGATGGAATCCGTGCGAATGTGGGTCACGAAAATAAGGTCTTGATAAATGAATAATTCCAGCAGAAACAAGAACAAATATGATTAATTTAAACAAAATATTGATTCACAAATCCGATTTGTGTATTATTTCTTGTAGAGATATCCAAGTGCAACACCGAAAGCAATACCAGTTCCAAAAAATCCAACGAATCCATAGCTCCAGGCCATAATCATATCTCCAAATCCACCAAAATAAACCGCCATACGAAGGCTTGAAATTAAAAAGAAGATTAAGCTAAAGCAAATACCTTTTAGAATGCCTTTACCTGGAATTAAGTCATATGCATTCACAAATACTACTCCTAAGATAGTTCCCCATATCATGTTAATCAATAGGGTCTGCCCTATTATGGCTAAATATGGAATTGGTGTAATAGGAATCGGAGTAGCTGGAAATAGACCTATCCTAGTTCCCAATACGTCTGAGATAGATGATACAACACCATCGGTTAATCCAGCTATAGCACCTATAAGAAGACCGCCGCTTACATCATATGTATTTATCTTCAATTTCTCTTTAGATATTCTGTATTTAGTTAATAGAGTTTGATACAGAATTCCAAGTATAAGACCATAGGAAACGTACTGGAAAAATCCTACGAGAGACCAACTAATTGAAGGTATAGTATATAGCCCAAAAGGCAACCAAAATGAAACATCACGAACATTTGTAATTAACGCAATTATCATTCCAAAGATAAGGCCTTTTGAGATTGCCTTACCTGGAATTAGATCGTAAGTCTTTGAATATATTACTCCTAATATCGCTCCCCAAATTAGATTCATTATAATTTGAGTTTTAATAATGTTCGAAAATGGAAAAAGGACATTTAGATCAACTAGAATGACAGTGAAAATAGCAGCGACAATTCCTCCAATAATTCCAGCTATTAATCCAGCTAATGCACCTATCTTCCAACTTTTCATTTTTTAAATTCACTTTTTAGGTTTGTAGAGTAAGCCTAGTAAAATACCATAAATTAGAAACATAAAGAATCCAACGAAGGTAATTGCTATTGCATTAGGAATATCTCCGCCTGTCATTGCATAAAATACAGGACGGATTCGTGAAATCAAAAATACTAACATACCATAGGTTAAACCTTTTGAAAGCCCCTGGCCTGGAATTGAATCATATAATATCGAGTAAAATATTCCAAAAATAGCACCCCATATTACACCTAGCAAAATTTCATTGGTAGCAATATTTGATATGGGTATAATATCAGCTGGAGAATATGGATATGATAAACCCATGAAATCAGCATATATAATTGTGAAAACAAAACCTGATATTCCACTGAAGAGTCCTGCAATAGCACCAGAAATTATGCTATTTTTCATTTAATGATCACCTTCTCATATAGAATTCCTAGCATAAAACCATAGACAATCCAAACCCAAATCCCAACGATAAATGGCATAAGAGCAGTGATAAAACTTGGATCACCGTAGGCAAGGACGTAAGAGAACCAATATATGTTTGAAAGGAAATATAGCATTAGTCCGTAAACAAGGCCTTTCCATATACCTTTACCTGGAATTGATCTGTAGAACTTTGAATATAATATAGCGAATATAATGCCCCAGATAATGTTGATTGCTATAATGTTTTTAACAATGGCTTCGATTGCCCATAATGGATATGCTCCTATAATAATTCCTTGTACCACCATAGCAGATGCAATTATGCCATTTATAATCCCACCAATGAGGCCAACAACAAAATCCTTTTTCATATTTCAATCACTTTGATGGTTTGTAGAGATATCCAAGCACTGCCCCATATG
>SMTZ1_10001056_pt1 | contig 27211 bp, 27 predicted proteins | sample DeeMarSWOR136_30_FD_25667 | JGI IMG/M metagenome (IMG submission 25667)
AAGAAAAGGTGATAATTGATTACTTTAGAGATTTCAGAAAGTGCATTAAATTTATTGCAGGAGAAGCGGAGTAAACTCGTTAAACAAGATAAATCAGACGAAGTAGCGCTTGTTTTCTATAGATATTTTATGAGATCTTGATCTGGTACCTTTTGTAGTGATGTTGTTCAATTAATTGAGAAATCTAAAATTGCTACGAATTCCCACTTTGAAAAATGGAGAGAAATTGAAGCTGATAATATTGGATTTGAAATTTATGTGGATAAAAACCTTAAAAATGAATTAGAAAGCAACTCGAAGAATATTAAAATTACCGCGCGTACTTGGAAACTTTTTGGCAAATATAGGGGCTCACTTTCGTTGGAAATAGAAAATATATAAAGTTTTAAAAAAATGAACTAATCTTGAAAAATTATAGAAGATTAGTGATTTTCGGCTGCGTCCGTTTTCCTTTTTTTAAACATTTTTTTTAATTTTTTAAAAAAATTGCTATTTTATATGATATAATCTGGTTATAAAAATTAGAAAATTTGTTCTGCAACAATATGAAAAAATAATAGGAAAAAATATAAATTTTAATAGATGAAAGTCTATAATTGTGTTAATCATATTTACCTATAAAATTAAATAAAAATAAATGAAAATAATAAAAATAATTTAGGAGAACAATTATGAGACCAGAAAGAATCTTTCGATTAATTGTTCGGATCTTCCTCTTTATTTTAGCTTCATCAATGTCATTAGTGTCATTTTTAGGAGGGTATTCTGCGGCAGTTATATTAACTAATGAAGATAATATACAAATAGATGTAGAATACGAGGGTGACCCATTTGATCTTGATATAACTGACTTTGAAATTGATATTGAAGTTGAGATTAATAATTTGGGTTATTTTGACTTGGAAGATTTAGAAGTTGATTTGGTTCTAAACTTAGTCTATGATTGGAAAAATAAAACTGGAAATGGGCTAAATGTTTCAACCGAAGTAACACTCTATGAAGGTGAAAAATCATTTGCCACTATTCCAGCTGGGGAAAGAAAGAAATTTAAAATGACTATTGATGATGAAGACATGGAACTTAATGCAGTAGAATTTTATAATATCAGTCAAAGGTTAGATTCGACAAGGGATCCTATTTTTAGTTTTAAAGCAGAAGAATTGAAAATTTCAGCTAAATATTCTTTAGGATTAATTTCATTCAAAGCAGAAATAGAGAATATGGATTTAGGAGGATTTGAGGAGGAGGTGTGATAAAAAGAAATGAGTTTGACTAAAGACAGAGTTGTAAAACAATTAGAAAATGCTAAAATAAAAAATTTACTCAGAGGGACCTTAATAGCAGCGATATATTTTACTAGCACTGTACTTATCCCTTTTTGGACCTTTAGTTGGATAAAAACGATTAGGGTTGAGGGGGTTGAATTACAAGCTTATAAACAGCAAGTTAATCAAATATTGTTCTATGTTTGGGCTTTTGGGCTCATCATCTCAGGAACTGCATTTTTTGCATACTCTGCCCCCAAACAATCCATAAGACGGGGTTTCTTTGCGTTAATCCAGATTATCTTAAACTGTTTATATCTATGGAGCTATAAATTTTCAGGAGCCTTAGAAATAGAATTCGACTTAGTAGACTTGGGCATTATTACAGTAAATCTGCAACAAATGATATTGCTTTATATGGGGATATATTTTTTAACAGTGATTTTAAAAGCATATGATCTCCTTGATTTTGTTGTAAATCGAGAAAAAATAAAATACGAGAGAGGAAAAAAGTAAAAGGAGGTTATTATCTAAATGTGGTTCCAAGAATATGAGAGAATTGAATTTTTACAAGTAATAGCTGATATTATTGCCTTGATATTAAGAGTATTGCAACCAGTTGTTACTCCTATTGGTGCGTGGATGGTATCTTGGGTAGATGTTCTTTTGAGGTTTTTCCCAACTGGCAGTTTAGTTCCGTATTATGTGATCTTTGCTATTTTAGTTATATCTGGCATTATTATAAACACAAAATGGCCCGGCGAGAAATACATTGGTGTATATACTAAGGAAGAATCAGAAAGAGAAGAAACAGAAGAACCAAAAAGTAGTATAGAGTTCTATGACAAAGATTAAAATATAAATAAAATTAAAAAATTTATTTAATAATATTTTTTCTTATTAATTTTTACTATTTCATTTTTCTTAATAGCTCTGCGACTCTTTTACCTAAATCAAAAGCAATTTTTCCTGCTAATTCATCTGTTTCTCCTTTTCCTATGAATTCTTTTAGATTAAATTTCTGGAGACTTGTAATAGGGATATTACCTTCAATAACTGGGCTTCCAAGTGTATTACCAACAATAATCATACCTTGAATAAGAGCAAAATTGATTAAATCAGATATTACTCCTTCTCCGCCATTTCTAAGACCCGTAGAAGCCATTGGTGCAAAAATCACATCTTTTAATAGATAATTTTTCATTTTCCATGGTCTTGAGCGATCAATCAATACTTTTATTTGGGAGCTAACTGATCCAAAGTAATTTGGAGCAGCTATTAACAAAGCTGATGCTCCTAATATTTGTTCTTCTAGTTTTTTCGTATCGTCATTTTCTGCTAAAGGACAATCGTTAGGAGGTCTTAAGCATTGATCGCAACCATTGCAAGGAGATATTTGATAATCAGCAATTTGGACTTTTTTTATTTCAAACTCGTCGCTTATTGACTTTATCCCTTCAATTGTCTTATCAATTAAAAAATTACAGCTCCTATTTTTTCTTGGAGAGCCAACAATTAAGGTTATAATAGAGCTCATGATCAATATTAATATTTAAATTTATAAAAATTTTCCAAGTGTAAAAAAATTAGTTTGAATCTTGACCAATTAAAATAATAATAAACTATAATGCCCTATAAAATTCCGGTCTCATTACTTCTGGATGACTCAGGCCATAATTAAGAGTAGATATGATCTTATCTTTATCTCTATCTAAGACTCCTTTAATAGGTAAATAATTTGAAGCATGATTTGAGCGAAAAATACAATTTGCATTTTTATATTCAAACCTGATATTTTGCATGAATATCTTTAATTCCTGTAATATCTCAAATTGGTCCATTTCTTTGAATAATCCCTTTGCTTTTTCTCTATAAATTTCTGTACCTTGTGGCACCATTAATGTAAGAAAAGCGATATACCATAATCTCTCGTCAGAAGGACATATTTTGTTAATAAGATCAGCAGACTCCTTTGCGTGCATCTCAGAAACCTCTGGCTTATCACCACCTCCAAGACCGTTAATCAATGTTGCAGAGAGGGTAATATCTGCATTAAAAAGCTTTTTTGAGGCAATGATATAATCTTCTTTGGTGGCATGCTTATTTACAGTTTTTAGAAGTTTATTATATCCCGATTCAAATCCTACATAAGCCATTTTTAATCCTGCGTCTGACAATTCCCGTAATTGATCATCAGATTTTTTAAGAATATCTTTTGCGTGAGCATATACACTGCATCTCTCTAAATTTGGAAAAAGCTGAAAAGCATATCTAATGACTTCAAGCAATTTTTCAGCAGGAGTTACCATTGCGTTTCCATCTAAGAAAAAGATTTTTTTTACATTTGTGCCATAGATATTTCTTGCAATATTTAAATCCTTTTTAACATCATTGACTTCTCTTACAATAAATTGTTTACGCAAATTAGACATACAGAAATCGCATTTATAGGTACATCCTTCAGTAAGTTGTATAAGTAATGAATAAGCTTCTGAAGGTGGTCTAAAAACGGGTTCACAATAATATATTTTATCTCTCATATGTCATATTTAAAAAAATAAATAAGCTTTAGATAGAATCAAGTTCTCCACTTAAGAATTTTGCCTCTTTCTCCTCATCGGCATCGTCAGGTCTTTTTGAGCAGGCTTTTAAATGACGACCAAGCCTTACAAATTCTTTTCCACAGTACGGACAAATTTTCTTATCTTTTGATTCTTTTTCCTCTGCTTCTTTATCAGGTTTTTCTGTTGGAGCTTTGGTGGGACCTTTTTTCTTTTTTCTTTTTCTTGATCTTGAAGGTAAATATTCTTCGATACTAACATCTTCAGGTGCGAATTCACAATCGCGAATATGTGATGCGAGATCATCAAACAGTTCACCGCAGAAAGGACATTCAACTTCAGCAAATTCTTCCTCACCATCTTCAACATCTGCCTTTCCAGCCTTTCTTTTTTCGAATTTTAATTGAATTTCTTCTTCTTCCTCAAATTCATCGATGGATAAGTCAACGTCTTCTTCCAATTCTATATCCTCAATTTCAATTTCTGCTAACTCCAATTTTTTCTCTTTAATTTGTTTTTCAGCAGTTTTTTTACTTTCAGCATAAATTTCCGATATCGAAACATTTGATCGAGGGTTATATAAGAAACAAACTTGGCAAACATAAGCTCTAGTTCCAAGTACCAAATCCCTCTCAGGGCAATAACATAAAGGCTGCAAACTATTTGAGATATCACCTTTAGGTGTAAGATGTTGACACGCAAGTTTACGAGAATACTTAACTTTTTGTTTTCGTCTAGGTATTGTATACTCACCACTAAAAAGAGTAAGTAATATAATTTCCCTTAACATTTATTTTTTACGATTTAGGATTAATATAAGAAAGATTTAAAAATTTAACCGAATTGAATTTAAATCTTCTCTTATTTTTCTTCTTTCTTCCAAATCTTCGATTATGGGGATTAATTCTTCAACAATATCTCTTAATTCTACTATTTTTTCAGAAAGTAATTCAGATTTACTCCATATTGACGTGCGCAAAGGATGAGCTTTAAGTAAAGCTTCATTAAAGCTTCTAATTGCCTGTTCATAAAAAAGAGAAGCATTAAATATTTTATTTAAGCGAGAGTGATAAATAATTCCAATTTTATGATAACATTTTCCCGCACCAGCAAAATCACCAGCTTTTTCATAATCAATTGAAGCATTTTGGATTTTTTTTAATGCTGATTCTAAATTTTCAGCTTGTCCTTCTTTCAGAGCAATATATCCAATTAAATAATTTGCTTCAGCTCGGTAAAATAGGTTATTATATTTTTCAGATAGGTTATATAATTCTTCTGCAAAATTCTTAGCTAAAACGTGATGATAAGAAGAAATGCAATGCTCTGATAAATTCCTTAATAATGCAAAAACACGATCTATATCCTTAATTTCCTTAAATATTTTTATACCTTGCTGATATTTTTCCACACCCATAAACGCATTTCTTTCTTCAAAGGCTTGATTTCCTTCATAAATAAATTGTTCAGCTTCCTCCTTTAATTGAGTTTTTTTTTTAACTTTTTTGCTAACTTCTCCATAAAAAAAATCATCTACGTCAAACTCAATATCATCTGAAATGGGGATCTTAACCAAACTCTCTTTTTTGATCTCATCTTTTTTCTTAGAAGAATCAAGTTCATAAAGTTCACCATAAGCAGATTGCAATGGTTTTCCAGCGGATACTAACGCTGAAAGTTCCGATAATACGTTAGCAAAAAAGAATTTATTTAATCCATCTACGATATATTCTACTTTATGATAATTATTATCAAACCGAGAATCATTGATGTCCATATTCACATCAGTTATTCTATAAATTTCAAATCCAGTATCATATTTCGTAATTTTATGTTTAGTACCCTCTATGATTTCTTCCTTTTTTTTTCCTAATAGAGTATGATCAAAGACTAATCCACAAAAATCGTCGTTTCTTGCTTGAAAACCTAGTTGATTTATGAGATCTATATATGAGAAGAAAAGCCCTAAACCAGGATGTGAATGAAACCATCCAATCATATAATATCCTTTTGTTGTCTCATTTTTTTCTAATTTCTCTTGGATCTCTTCAATAAAACCATAATGTTTTTCATCTAATTGAACATCTGTGGCATGACCATATGTTAAAGCTTCGGCTTTTTCTACGTATACAAAATCATCATCAGCATACCCAATTAAAATCCCATAGATCTCCTTCCAATCCTTAGGGGGAACAACTTTATTAGCGTATCGACTTGAATACAAAATGATTGTTTTATAAGCTTCTGCGCTAAGAATGACTGATTTACCTGTTTTTTGTTCTTTATTTTCTTCTTTGAGAGGACTCTCTGTATGCTGAGATTGTTGTTCATTTTCTTCTTTTCCATCATCAATATATTGTCTTTTAAATTCTTCTGACATTTTGAAAGTGGAATAGTATTTTTTATTAGAAAATTTAGTATTATTTAGAATTATATAATAGAATTCTTAAATAAATGTTATTAAACTTCCAATCTTTTATTTTCTTTGTTAGCTTTTTCTGCTAAGTGTAAAACCGTTTGTGCAAATTCTAGATGCGGAATAATAGTTAAAGCTTTTTTTAATGCTTCAATTGCTTTCTCATATTGTCCTTTATTATAATAGGCAGAACCTAAATTAGTCCAAGCTGTTTCATCATTGGAATCTATTTCTAATGCATTTTTACATGCTTCTATCGTTTTATCATAATCAGCTAATTCGATGTATGCATAACTTAATTCTGTCCATGCAATTGATAAATTTGGGTCAAACTCCAGAGCTTTTTTTAAACTATTAATCGCATCTTGATATAAACCTTTTTCATTATATAAATAACCAAGATTTTGCCATACCAAAGCATTATCCGATTCAATTTTCAAAGCATGTTTAAAAGCATCTATAGATTTGTTATGATCTCCGTTATTATAGTAGATTTGAGCAAGGCTCATCCAAGCATTGATGTTTTCTGGATTCGTTTCTAAAATGTCTTTCAGTGCTTTAATTTCTTCTTTCATAGGACATAAAATAGCTCTGAATAAAGATTTATATAATTATTATAGGTTTAGATAATCCCTTTTTTTTTTAGATCCCGAATATCTTCCTCGGAATAATTGAGATTTTTTAATATTTCCTTAGTGTGTTGCCCTACTTTTGGGGCTAAACTTCTAATATTCAATGGGGTTCTTGACATTTTTATTGGTGAGGCAATATTTTGAATTTCGCCGAATTTTGGATGTTTAAGTTTCACCACCATATTACGAGCTTTAATTTGAGGATCATTGCACGCTTCCTCAAAAGAATTTACTGGCATAACGCATGCATCTAAGTTAATAAAAATTTCCATCCACTCCTCCTGAGTTTTTTTCAAAAATTCTTTTTTAATCTCTCTAAAAACATACTCTTTTACTTCGCCTAGTGAGTTTAGATGTCCTTTTAATAGTAGATCTTCACGACCAAGCCCTTTACAAAAGTCTTGCCAGAATTTCAATTCTATAGCTCCAACAGATAAAAATTTATTGTCTTTTGTTTTATAGACTGTATAAAACGGAAGACCCCCATGAAGCATAATTTTTAGGTTTTGATTTCTAGATTCTGTTTCATCATCATTTAACTTTTCGGAAAAATGGATCGCAGCCGCCATCGGCATAAAAGAAAAGACGATATCCGTCATTGATAGATCTAAATACTGACCTTTTCTTTCAGGATTTTTCTCTCTTTCCATAATTGCACCAAGTATTCCTATAGTTGTAACTAAGCCACCACCAATGTCGGCGGGTTGAAGTCCTGGAGGTATCGGTTTTCTTTCTTGATTCTCTTGACCATAAATCGATCTTTCTTTATTTAAATCTAAAATTCCACATATACCTATATAGTTTATATCATGACCAGCTATTTGTTCATATGGTCCGTATTGACCATATCCAGTTAACGAACAACAGATGATTGAAGGATTTATTGAAGATAGCGTATCATAATCAATTTTTAATTTATTCATCACTTTTGGACGAAACGTATCTAAAACTACGTCAGCTTGCTTAACTAATCCGTAAAATATCTCTCGAGCTTTATCTTTTTTTAGATTAAGCGTAATCGATTTTTTATTTCTCATGAGGATTGAACTGAATGCACTCTCACGATATCTTCCTCTTTGAAAAAAGGGGGGAGGATTTGAATAAGCATATTTGGGATCTTCAACACGGATGATATTTGCGCCTAGGTCCCCTAAAATCATTGTACAATAGGGTCCCGGTAGCATTCTTGTTAGATCTAAAACAGTAATATCCTCTAAAGGTAAAGTCATAATTATGATTATGAATTCCTAAATAAAAGTTTTTGAAAAAAAGAAAAAAAAGTAAATTAAATTTACATTTCGATTATTTCAGCTATAAGTTTTTCGGTATTAATAATAGCAAAAGTTGCCTTTCCTGATAAGTATCCACATGCTTCTCCGGGATTTACGACTAATACTCCATTTTCATACTTCTTATTTACTACCGCATGAGTATGACCTGATAAAACGATATCAAATTTGCCTGAACTTGCTAAAGCCTCAATAGTAGTATGATGTGGCATGTGTGATATGAAGGTTTTTTTTCCATTAAATTCTTGTACCATTTCGATTGAACCTTCAGCAATTTTGCAAATTTGACCCAAATTTTTTCTTAAAAACTCATGATCTCCATCATTATTCCCAAAAACACCAAAAAAGTTCTCCTTTATATTATCCCTTAAATTATCAAACCATCTTTTGGTAAAAGGAGAACAATAATCGCCGCAATGAACCAACGCATCAATTTTTCTTTCATTCATAACAGAAATTGCTTTTAAAATATTATCACGATGATCGTGAGTATCAGATATTACTGCTAATTTCATTTAAATATCACAAATTTTAATTTAAACTAATATGATTTAAGGTATAATAATTATAATTCTAGTTTATATAATTAACATTTCTTAAAGCAGACTCATAAAGAATGGCATAATATTTTAAATTGATGATTTCAAACATAAAAAAGATAAACTATAGATATAATATTTTTTATAGAGAAATTAAAAGAATTTAATTGCGATTGATATGATTGAAGAATTCTTTATATTTGAAAGAGAAGCTATTAACCAAGAACTGGAAAAATATTTTAATAAACTTGATAAAAAAGAAAAAGAACTACTTTTTGCTGATTTTCATAACCAATTGAGAACTTTTATCATACCAGAAAAGAGCAAAGCAAAACGAATCCATCCTATTCTCTTAGTTGCTGCTTTTAATGGCATTATTAATCCTATGTATTTGGAAGATAATATAGGGGAAATTAGAAAAGTAGCAATGGCAGTAGAGTTTCTTCACAGTGGTCATTTGATTCATGATGATTTAATTGATAATGATGATATGAGAAGAGGGGTACCTGCATTTCATAAACAATTACAGAATGAGATAAATAATGTCTATAAAACAGTGGATGTATCTGAAAAAGATAAAAAAGTAGAATTATACGGGAGAGATTTAAGCATTCTTGGAGGTTCTCTTGGGTATCTCCTGGGGTTAGATATCATTCGATCTTCTAAATTTCCAGATCAACTAAAACTCTTAGCAATAAATGAATATTCTGAAGCAATGGATTATTTAATGAAAGGTATGATTATTGAAGAATATATGGATTACCATAATATTACGATGACTTTAGAGCAATATCTCAACATTGCTGAAATGCAAAGGGCAAGAATCTTTGAAAAGTCTACTAAAATTGGAGCTATTTTAGCAAGAGGAAATATGCATTATCAGATAAAACCTTTATCTGAAGCCATGTTAAGAATAGGGCAGGCTCATGCTATTAGAGATGACATTCTAGACATAGAAAATGATATTAAAGACAGAAAAAAAAAATTTATTTATATTTTAGCTGTGCAAAATACTGATGAGCAACAATCTAAAATGCTAAATGAGCTATATAGAAAACCAGATATGACTAAAAATGATATTAATGAAGTTATGAAAATATTTGCTGAAACTAACGCAATAATAATTGCTGAACATTTTAGTAAAAATTTAGTACAGGAAGCTAAAGAATATTTACGAGATATTTATCCTGACCTTAATAGAGAGCAAAAGGAATTTTTTAATGAATTCAGCGATTTCATCTATTTACGTGAATTTTAAGGTAAGGATCTCCAAATTATCTTATATTAGATAACAACAGCTCCTGAATTATGGATTTTTAACATTAAATTAGTTAAGGTTTTAAATACTTCTAATATATTATAATTTTCTAAGGCACTTGTTTTGTAATATCCATCCAATTCTTTCGATTTGACAAACTCCATTATATTTTCATTGCTCACTATTTCTGCTTCAGGTGTTTTATCTAATAAATCACTTTTACTGCCAATTAATAAAATTGGAATATTTAAACTTCCAGTGTGGCTAATCAGCATATTATACCAATATTCTAATTGCTGAAATGATGAAAAATTAACTAAATCAAATACCAATAATGCCCCGCTGGCACCCTCTAAAAATTTTGGTATCATGGGTCTAAATCGTTCTTGACCTCCAAAATCGAAAATAGAATTTACTGCAAACAACTCATTCTTACTCTGAATTTTTGGAAACTTGATTCTTAAGTAAGTAGAATGAAAACTTATACCCAAAGTCATTTTAGTATTCAAATCAAATGAATTAAAACAGTATCTGTTAAATAAACAAGTTTTTCCAACCCCTGGAGCGCCTATTAATACAATCTTAAAAGCATAACTAATATTTTCTTCAGGAATAATCATACGTACTTGAATCCTAAATAATACTAGGGATGATAATTTTTTTTATAAAAATATAAATTATGCTTACCAAAAAAATTAATCGAAATCGTTATTATTTTATAAAGTAAAAATCTAAATTAGGATATAATATTTAATAATATAGATAAAAACATTTTCTTGATATAGTGTTATAAATAAAAAAAGTTTGAGTAGAAATTGATAACCCAAAAACTTCCTCCTGAACAAATTATTATTAGACCCCCAGTTGAAGCATATAGTGTTTTAATTGCAGTTACAGGGGGGTGTTCGTGGAACAAATGTAGATTTTGCGGAACTTACAAGGGTATTTATGGTGGAGGTCAAGATTATGCTATTAGACCTTTAGAAGATGTGTTGAGTGATATAGATAGATATGCAGACATGAATTATCATGGATTTCCGGTATTTTTAGCAGGTGGAAACCCGACTTCAGCTCCGACAGAGTATTTAGTTGATATTGTTAAATATGTGAGGGTTAAGCTTAGAGATGTACCTCGAATCAGTTGTTATGCTAAGGCTTTAGATATTTTAAGAAAAACAGATGATGAATTAAAAAGTTTAGCAGATGCGGGATTAGATATAGTTTATATGGGTTTAGAAAGCGGTTCTAGTAAAATTTTAAGAATTATGAAAAAAGGAACAAATGCGGAATCCATGATAAAAGCGGGTAAAAAAGTATTAAATGCCGGAATTCAATTAAGTATGTATATTATTCTGGGCCTTGGTAGTTACAAACTTTCTGAAGAACATGTCAAAGAGACAGCAAGGGTCCTGACAGAAATTAATCCAACTATTTTTCGATTCAGAACGCTAAATATTATGCCCAACACACCCCTATGGAAAGAATGGAAGGCTGGTGAATTTAAATTACTGAGACCTGTAGATAACTTAAAAGAAGAGAGGGAGATTATTGCAAGGTTAGGAAATAACGTCACTTCACAGGTGTTTAATGATCATGTATCTAACTATTGTGCATTAGAATCATCAAATATTAAAGAAGATAGAGAGAAATTCATTAAAACCTTGGATGCTTTCATTAACGATCCAAGAATTCAGAACATGTCAAGAAAAAATTTAACCCGAATGTGATTTTTAACTCCTTAAATTTAAACTATAATTTAAATAATATAAAGTAATTAAATTCATTAAGTTGGGATAAGATATGGGTTACATTTATGCAGTTGTTGGTGCTGGGAGGCAAGGAACAGCCGCAGCTTATGATATGGCGAAACAGGGGGATGCAGAAAAGGTTCTAATTTGTGATAAATCTATAATAAATTCGAAAAAAGCTGCTAATCGAGTTAATAGCCTTCTAAATAAAAAAATAGCAGAAGCCAAGCAACTTGATGTAAAAAATTATTCCTCTTTAGTTGATTTTCTAACAGGAGTAGATTCATTTCTAAGTTCTGTGCCTTATTATTATAATTTAGATATTGCGAAAGCAGCTATAAAAGCAGGAGCCTCGATGTGTGATCTTGGAGGCAATACTGATATTGTTAAAGCCCAGTTAGATTTGAATAAACAGGCAAAAGATGCGGGGATAAGCGTCGTTCCTGATTGTGGGCAAGTCCCTGGTATGGGAACAACATTATGTGTATATGCGATGAGTTTATTAGATGTACCAAGAGAAGTTTTTATGTGGGATGGAGGCCTTCCTCAGAATCCTCGTCCTCCGTTTAACTATCTTCTCACATTTAATGTTGAGGGTTTGACAAATGAATATGCGGAACCCACATTTTTCTTAAGAAATGGTAAGCTTACTGAGATTGGACCATTAGAAGAACTTGAATCAATAGATTTTCCTTCTCCTATAGGCCGCTTAGAAGCTTTTACAACTGGAGGAGGTACCTCAACAGCTCCTTGGACATTTGAGGGGAAGCTACTGACATATCAAAATAAGACAGTTCGGTATCCTGGGCATTTTGCACAATTAAGAGCATGGTGGGATTTGGGTTTATTTGATTTAAAACCTCTATTAATTGATAATCAGGAAGTTATTCCTCGAAAAGTTCTCCACGCACTCTTAGAACCTAAAGTAGTTATACCTGAAGATAAAGATTTAGTCGTTATTAGAGTAAAATGTTTGGGTCAGAAAGATGGAAAAAATTCGGAAGTAATTTTAGATTTAATTGATTATTATGACGAGAATACAGGATTTACCGCTATGGAGAGAACAACAGGCTGGGATGCTTCAATTGTTGCGATTATGATGGCTCAAGGAAAAATCCAAAAGGGAGCTATCCCAGTAGAACTAGCAATACCTGGAAATTACTTTATTGAAGAATTAGCAAATCGAGGAATTGAAATTAACGTAAGAATCGTATAACCATTTGATCGACTAAGTCTATTAAACTCTCATTTGCTCTAATTAAACTTTATTAAAATATTAATAAAAATGAGAAAATTATGATGAGAGTTCTCCTTTTTATATTCTATTTAGTGATAAAGATTTATAACCTAGCATTATCTTTATAATTAATACTTAAAGATTATATTACAAATTAGTGAATTAAAAATGGCAGATTACTTTCGTAAAAAAGCCCGTACAAATGAGTTAATAACGACATTTGATGATGTTCTTATTCTCCCGGGATATACAGACTTTGAGCCACACCAAGTTGATATTTCCACAATTTTGGGAGATAAATATAAATTCAATTTACCTATAATGTCAGCAGCAATGGACACTGTTACTGAAGAAGTAATGGCAATTAAAATGGCCCTATTTGGAGGTCTCGGCGTTTTACATCGAAATTGTTCCTATGAAAAGCAATTAAAAATGGTTCGGCATGTAAAAAGGGCACGATCTTTTGTTATAGAAGATGTTGCGACGATTTCACCTGAAGAACCGGTATATAAAGCAAAAAATTTTATGGAAAACTACGGTATAAATGGACTTGTAGTAGTTGATGATGGAAATAAAGTATGTGGGATTTTTACAAAAAGAGATATTCCTTTTACGGAAGATGAAATCAAAAAGGGTTTTGTAAAAGATTTTATGACTAAAAATGTGATTTCAATTAAACCAGGAGCGTCCCGTGAAGAAGCTTTAGAAATACTATTTAAACATAGAATTGAAAAATTACCAATTATCGATAATGGGAATCTAAAAGGGTTAATTACTAAAAAGGATTTAAAACCAGAATTTCCTCTAGCTTCAATCGACGAAGAGGGCCGTTTATTATGTGCCTTGGCAATTAGCCCTAAATACCCCACCACAGGCGAAGCCATTTCAAAACTTAAAGAAATCGACCAATTTACTGACATATTTTTTATAGATGTAGCAGATTTTTATAAAAAGGACGATATTGAGGGTACAAGAAAATTAATGGATTTACTTCAAGGCGATTTCGTAATTGGGAATATTGGAACTTATGAAGCAGCTGAGTATATTTTAACTAAGTGTGATTACCCTGATAAATTCATTGCACTGAAAGTGGGAATGGGTTCTGGATCAATATGTACTACTTCTATTCAAACTGGTGTAGGTGCTCCAACCTTATTTGCTACTGCGGAAGTTGCAGATGCTATTGCCGATTATAATCCAAAAATGGGTTTAATTGCAGATGGAGGATTTAAGAATCCAGGAGATTTACCAAAAGCATTTGCGGTAGGCGCTGATATGATCATGTCTGGACATTTCTTTGCAGGAACTACTGAAAGTCCTGGATACTTAGATACAATACAAGGAAGAAAAGTAAAGATTTATAGAGGGATGGGTTCGAAGGAAGCACGAACTACTAACTATGTATTAGATAGATATAGTATAGAAGCAAAAATGCTTCCTGAAGGTGTTTCTGATCATGTACCCTTTACAGGACCTTTGGAAAGTATGTTAGAAACTCTAAGAGAAGGCTTAGCTAATGGAATGATATATGCAGGAGCTCAAAACCTCCGCAAAATGAGAAAAGCTAAAATGGGAGTAATTTCTGCCATAGGACAAACAGAAGCAAGACCACATGATTTATTAGGTAAATATTAGTCCTGAAGATGAATCTCAATTAATTCATCCTCTCATTACCTATCATGTATATTTCTTTTATTGTTAGAAGAAGGTTTTTTTGTACTTAACTTATATATTCTCATTTAGGTTATTTCTCAAGTGAAGTTGAGTCAGTTCCAAATTAAACCGAAATAGCAGAATTTTAGAAAATATTATAAGCAAATTCTTGCATTATTTATTAAAATTTCTCAATGAGTGAGAATTAAGTATGGTCGATGTTAGAGGTAGTTTACGTTTCGCATTTTCTACAATTTTTAGTCCAGATGAAGAGTTTGATCCTAAAAATTTAAAATTAGATGAACGAATATTTCCAGGCTTTCAAGAGGAAAAGCTAATTAATATTGATGATCTTGATAAACAAAAAGATAGAAGAGTTGTAAAAGCAGCTAAAAAAATGCGTGAAAAAATTCAAGAAAGAAAAATAAAGATATCAGAAAAAGAGGGCCCTTTAAAAGTCTTTTTAGTTAAAAAGGGACTATCGAGAAAAGATGTAAATCTTATTATTGAACAGACTCAAATAGAAAACTTAGGCATTTTTTTGGAATTCATAGATAAAGATCCTAAAGCCCTTGCAGCTAAAATTAATGTCAAAGATCAAGATGAACTCTTAGAGTACATGAGAATGGCAAGAAAATCTTTTGACATACTTAAAGCAACTATTAAGGATCCCCCTAGTGTTGTGAAAAATGCTTTATTAATGTGCTTCGAATTATTTCAGGTTCCTAAAGAAAAAATTAAAACATATTCAGGAGAGGGTGGAGAGCTTTTATACATCGATGAGTTAAGAGAGGTTAGCCTTTCATTTAAAGCTAATAATGAAATTGAAGAAATGGAATATTTGGAATTTGTAGAACCTGATAAAAAGTATGGATTTGAAGTAGATTGGGTTATTTATAATGTTGATAATAATCGATGGATAAAGATTTTAGAAAAAGTAGCCTTAGTGGCCACGACTTCAATAATGCAGTTTGTTGTTCCCCGCGTTAGTGCTACGATTGGTTCTCTTATCAAAAATGCTATAAAACGAAAGACTGATGAGTTATTAATTGCAGGGTGCAATATGGATATACGTTTTATTTTTCATGAATTATTACGATTGAATTTAGCTGTAGAATATATCAAATTTCAAAAATTTGAAGCAAATATATTTAATGAAGAAGAGAAAAAAGCAATATTAACCGAATGTGGTGCAAAATTGCTCAAAAATCCCGAATTAGTTGAACGTGGAAAAGATGTAATTGGAGATTTACACAATCTAAAATAGCATAGAAATTTTACCTTATAAAAACATTCTGAGATTCAATAGTCCAAAGCTTTTTTTTTATTAAGCTTTAATTAATTAAGTTTTAACCTCATCAAATATTAATCTAAAATGAGATTATAATTTCAATTCATTATATTAGGATGTGTTTCTATGAAAAAAATTGAACGCGCTATTATTAGTGTTTTTGATAAAAGCAAATTGTTAGAATTTGTAAAAGTATTAGTTAATGAATTTAAAGTAGAAATTTTATCGACGGGGGGTACTGGCAAATTACTTGAAAAAAACGGAATTAAATATATAAAAATTTCGGACTATACTCAAATTCCTGAAATGTTTGATGGTAGAGTTAAGACCTTACACCCAAAAATAGAGGGAGGTATTTTACTTCGTCGAGATATACAAAAAGATATTGATGAAGCAGAAAGATTCCATATACGCCCTATAGATATGGTCGTGTGTAATTTATATCAATTTAAAGAAGCTATTGAAAAACCAGATATCACTTTAGAAGAAGCATTAGAAATGATAGATATAGGAGGGCCGACTATGATTAGATCTGCTGCAAAGAATTTTCCGGATGTTATTGTGGTTCCAAGTCCTGAATATTATGATGAGATAATCAATGAGATGAGAAAAAATAGAGGGGCAATAACAGAAAAAACTCGAGCCGTATTAGCTCAAGAAGTTTTTGCGATTATGGCTGATTATAATTTCGCCATAGCGAATTATCTACATCAATATTATAATCCTGGTGTGAAAATGGGAGACAAATTATATAAAATTTATGAAAAAATCCAAGATTGTAGATACGGAGAAAACTGGGATCAATCAGCAGCATATTATAGAGATTTATCCGCTAAATATGGACTTCATAATTTGAAGCAATTGAGTGGAAAAGAAATTTCCTTTAATAATTACTTGGATATTGACGCTTGTATACAGATGCTTCTAGATTTTGGTAAGGAGCATTATGTCACAGCCATTTTAAAGCATACATCTCCAAATGGTATAGCAATTGATAAAAGAGACCAATTAAAATCAGTTCAAAAGGCATTTAGTTGCGATCCTTTATCGGCCTTTGGAGGCATTTGGGGTGTAAACCAAAAATTAACGAATGAAATTGCTGATTTTATTGTAAATAAAGAAAAAATATTTGTAGAAGTTCTTATGGCTCCCTCATTTGAGCCTGAGGCACTAGAAATATTAAAAACGAAAGAAAATATGATAATTTTAGAGTATGGAGATTTACTTGATAAAAGAGAAGAGATTTATAAAAATTTTGAAATTCGTTCTACAGTAGGTGGTGTACTTGTCCAAGAATATGACTACAAACCTGTCATTAAAGAATGGAATGTAGTTAGTAAAAAAAAAGTTGACGAAATCGAAAAAGAGGCGTTAATTTTTGCTTACAAAGTTTCAAAATGGGCGAAGTCAAATTCTGCTTGTTTCGCCCAAGTGTATGATACTGGAGTTTATTCAATTGGAATTGGTGCTGGTCAGCAAAGTCGTGTCCATGTTGTGAAATTAGCTATTCAAAAAGCCATAGAATTTGGCCATAAAGAAGAGCTCAAAAATTCCTTGATGGGAACAGATTCCTTTTTCCCATTTCCAGATGGATTAGAAGTTGCAGTAGAAGCAGGAGCGAAAGCAATTATTAATCCAGGAGGTTCAATAAGAGACGACATGATTATTAAAAGAGCTGATGAGCTAGGTTGTGCCCTTATCTTTTGTGGTAAAAGAGTTTTTCGCCACTAAATAATATTTTAATTTTTTATATCATAATTTCCCTTATAAAAAGCTATTATCTTCTAAATGTAGGGCCATTTATCTATAACTCTTCCATTTTTTCTATGATTTATCAGACTAAAATTTAGATTCTCAATAAATTACATTAATTAAAAACAATTCTTTTTAAAGAAAAAAACTATATAAACTCCTAAAAATATAAATTTATATACGATATTAATCAATTACACTTATAAACCCAATATTTTACTTGAATAATTTAACAATATAAAATTATTTTATAACTCAATTTAGAGACTTTGCGAGGTACTTAGCTTAGATGGATTTTTTTTTGAAAAACGTTAAAGAAACGCTTGAGGCTATTAATAAGTTAATGGATAACAATATAGCGATTGTTAATACTAAAAGGATTAGAAGGTGTTATAATATCAAATCTTCTGACCGGTCTAAGATTAATTTTATTTGGCGTAGTCTTGATTTTCTTGCTAAGGAAGGTATTCTTGAAGAAAATGGTGTATTGAAGCCAAAAACGTATAAAATTAAAGTGGAAAATAAAATTAATGTTGAAGAATTCATCAATCAAATTGATAGGACTAAATAATAGAAGATAAAAAATAATTAAGCGTTTAAATTTAGAAAAACTAATAACTCATCAAGATTATTTTTAGCATCTTCATCATTTGGGTTATTTATCAATCTTTTTTGAAGAAAAATTATTTTGCCATAATTTTGTTCAAGCTCGTTAAAAATTTTTACCCATTGTTCAAAATTATCCAATAGCTCATAAACATCAGCGTCCTCTTTGAAGATTTTTACGTCTTTTTTTTTATCATTTGGTAAATTTTGATACCTCTTAAAACTATATCCTTGATCTTTGAGCAATTTTTTATTAGCTTCAATTACATAAGCATTTAGTTGAGCTCTCCATTTTACATAATTAAGATTAATTCTATCAATTGTATCTTGAATTATTTTTATTTCTTGGGGGAATATGGTCTCTTCTCGTTTAGATAAAATTTGCTTAATTTTCTTAAATTCAATAGAAAATTTCTTTATGTGTTTATTTACGACTTTTCTGAAGTCATCTAACACAGTATTATAATCAAATTCAAACAAGAGTTCTTCGCTTGAAAATGTATTTGTTTCGGTATCAAAAGTACCTTTTAATTTCCTCTCCTTTATTAGATTTCCTAATACTTCCCTCAATAAACTTATTTCATCCTCATCTAATTCTTTTCCATAAAAAAGATCTTCGAATGAAAAAAGGAAACTATTTTCTAACATTAAATCTCGAATACCGTTTAATGTATAAAAAACGATTTCTCCTGCTTCCTCATGAAAAATCCCTAGTAACTTACCATCTTTTTTTAATTCATCAATAAGTTCTTTTATCAAATCTGAATTTATTTCAAAATTCCCTAAAGAGATATGATTAGCAGATTTTGCTTTATCAATTAAGTTATATTTAATATTATTTTTTGCTTCTTCAATCTTTTTTGGGCTTAAAATCAGCTGGTCTCCTTTTATAAAGTAATTTAAGCCCAGCTCATTAATAAAGCTGAAAAATACATCATAAGTCATCCCAGTTTTCTCAGTATATTCAAGGATATTAATTTCTTCTTTATTTTTTATTTCTTCCCCGATTGATTTTAGATTTTCATCTATTTTTGAAAGAATATGATCAATATCTATATTGAGCTCTTCGGCAACTTTATTAATTTGTTCTTTTTTATTAATTTCACTAGAATTTAGGTTAATTGCTTCAATTCTGCTATTTAAATATTTCGAAAAGTAAAAAATCTCTTTATTCTTATCCCATATTCCGCTTCTTGGGTCAATATTTAAGATTAAGATGTCCATCAATAATAATTTATTAATTTTCAATTTTTCTGAAATTTTAACAATATCTATAAATCCAATTAATTTCGAATTATTTATCTCATCTTCAACTCTAATTCTTCCGATATTGGTTAACCAAGAAGTTCCTTTATGAAAATTAGTTAAATAATCTCGTGGTAATTTTTTGATTAATTTAATGAAATCCTCTTCTAATAATTTCTGGCGATAGGATTTAAGGTCTATTATGCTATTATTAGCTGCCACTCTATTTATTTGCTGAATTATTTTTTTTAACGAATAGTATACATGCAAATTTTTTCCCATCAAAAAATCCTGATTCAGATCAACAATAATATCATGAACAAAATTTGCGGGTAAATAATCGTATTGTTTTTTTATATTAATAAGCCCCTTTTTAAGAAAATGATTCTTAATATCAGATTTCAGGTATTCATAAGGATAAAAGTAAAATTTTGAGAAGTATCCTTTAATAATTTTTAACTTGAGTAAAGTATCTATAAATAAGCCTAACTCTGAATCATTTTCTATTATTTGAGAAAAAATTTCTTGTAATTTTTGGTATGAAATCTTATTATTTATATTAAAAATATTATGAAGTTTATTTTTTTCTAGCTCATAAAAGAGAATCTCATTCTTTTTTTTATCTTTTATGTAAAAATATATTTCTACGTCTTTTAGTCTTGACTTTTTAATCTTTTCTAATAAATTCTTAATATCTCGATCTTTTTCTCTAGCGATTTTTGAGATATTAATTTTCTTCATTAAAAATTGGTCATCTAATAGCTTTATTGTGTCGTTTATTTTTAGACTTGTAAAATCAATTTCTTTTAGTGATGGAAAAAATTGTCTAAGTAAAATTTCTAAATGCTTAAAAATTTCGGGTGATTGATCGCTCACATCACTTTGCATTAATTTTTTGGCGATCTCTCTAAAACTATACAGTTGCTTGAAATCTAAATCCTTAATATATTGAAGGAAATTTAATAAAGAAATGATATTCTCCTTCTTCTTCTCTAATTTCAGAGCGTCCAAAATTATATTAGTGTAAGAATTAATTAAGGAGGGTGACTCTTTTACGAATTCATGTAAAAAATAATGAGCATTATCTTTAATATCTTCAGAATTATCAATTAATAAATGAATAAAAATGGAAAAGTATTTTTTTATTAAAATCGCATTTTCAAGAATATAAAATCCCAAAATAATAATCGAATTCACTTTCAGCTTCTCATTTTTAACTTTAAGAAATGGTTCAATTTTGTTAATTAAATCTGAAGAAATCAATTCAATGTGATTCTCAGCTAAAATACTTAAAATATATGTAGTTGGAACACGGAGATCATCTTGATCCAAAAATTCTTCAAGTTCTTTTATGGTTTTAGGTATTTTATCAAATTTTCCTTTATTTAATAGCTTATTTAATCTTATAATTAGAGGTTCAATTTCCTTATAATCATAAAAATCTTCCAGATTAAACATATCTATATAATTTAAAGTTTAATCGGATAATAATTTTTTGAACGGTTCAATCTCCAGAATATCTTTAATTTCTTTGATAATATAATCTGGTTTTGAATCTCTTAATTGTTTTTCAGTACCATGTCCAGAGAGTATTGCAATACTCTTAACATTTGCAGCTTTAGCACTTATAATATCCGAAGAGAGATCCCCTATGTAATAAACATTATTTTTATTAATATTTGGAAAATTAAATTTTTCCTTTATTTCTTTTAATGCGAATATTATAGGATAAGGATGGGGCTTTCTCACTGGGATATTGTCTCGCGAAACAAAAAGAGATATATTTTTATCCAAATTAAATTTTAGCTTGTAATAAATTAATCTTTTGCTACTGGTATTTGATATAATACCGGAAATAATCCCTTTTTTTTTAAATTTAGTTAAAATTGTATTTAATTGGGGATTTATTTGCTCGTACATTTTCTCAAATTTCTTATAAGAACGTCGAAATCTAAAAAAAAACAATATTCTCTTAATTTTATTAGGAATTATCGATTTGTATGCTAAATTTGCCTTTTTGAGAGATATAAATCGATTTTTAGTATCTGCTTCTTCAAAAATTCTAGCAAAATCGATAAGCCGTAAATTCTCAATATTTTGCCAATTATAAAATTTATTCCTAAGATGAACTAAAGCAGTATATTCAAGCGCTTTTTGAGTTAACACAACACCATCTAAATCAAATAAAACTATAGTTGGTCCTACCATAAAGTGAATTTATAAAATATGAGTTTGCTCTTAAATCTAATGGTTTTGATTGAAAAACAAAAAAAGAGATAATTAGATTATCTAATTTAAAAAATTGAGTAAATAACTAAATTAAAAATAAAAAAAATAAAAAATAGTTAAATCTAAACGCTTTTAGTCAATTTCATCTGGCTCCACTGAGATATGTGAGAGCAGATAATCTATTTGTTCTGCTTTCTTATTGACATTAAGAACAGTATTTAATGCAATAATCTCGTCAGCCCGCCCAGGCATTAAAACTATAGTTCCAGCTCTTAGAATAAAGAACTCAAAGACATCTGGAATTGTTTTCTTAAGTCTAAGACTTTTTACGGGATATCTCTCTGCTGCGCTAAAAATTCCTTTCTTATGATAAATTTCATTTCTTTCCACTTTCCAGTAGTCAAAATATGCATCTATTATAACAAATAGCAATACAATGCCTAAAATAATAGTAATTGTCATATAGAATTCAGCTGTTATCCCTAGATTAAATTGAATTTCAAAAATAGATGGACCTGCATAAACAGGGTAAATAAAGAATATCCCTACAAGTATTAAAATTACTATAGCTAAGATTAGTATGAAAAATTTCGAAGATGAAAAGTCAAAGGCGATTACAAACAAATTACAGAAGAGTATAATCATCCAGAATGCTCCTAGCCATTGGGTAGGGGTTCCTAATGCGTATTGAATAGGCCATAAGATCAAAGATGTAAAGAATAAGGGATAAAAGAAAATTACCTTTGGATAGCTTCTTAAAATTACTTCAGTTATTGGTTGGACAGTCTTTTTTTTTTTCTCATCTGCCATAAAAATCACGAGTTTTAAATTTAATTTTTATTTAAATAATAGAGTTAGTTAAAATATCATATAGTGCTTTCATATATAAATGTCATGTGCATTTTTTAATAAAAATGGTTGAAAATATCAAAAAAAGATAATTTAAAAATAGCTTTTAAAAGAATGATATCTCTATTTTTTTTGAACCTTTTATCAACCATTTCAATATTTTATATATAAAACCAAAAATTAAAAATAATCTTTTAATGATAATACCATTCTGTAGGAAAGTTCAATTTGTTGATTTCCTTTATCACTAATTCCCATATGTCCGGGAAGGAGAAATTTGATGTCTAAGTCATTAACATGTTTAATCGAATTCTGAAGCGTGCTTAGTGAACCCCCTGGAAAGTCGTAACGACCAAATGATCCACCACAAAATACTAAGTCTCCGGGTATTAAAATTTTTTTTGATGGTTCATAATAACTAACAGATCCTAATGAATGACCAGGGGTATAATGTATTTGAAATATAAATTCAGAATTAATTTTAATTTCTGGTTGTTGTTGCAAATTAATTACTTTAAGAGGGATAATTTCAAGCCCAAGCATTTTAGGGGTGATACCTAATCCTGGTGGAAATATTTTTGATTCTTCTCCATTGTTTAAGATTTCTGCTGTCTTTCCATAAGCAAATATTTGAGGGGGATCATTATTCATTAAATTCATTAAAGGATAAAGCCCTAAAACATGATCCACATGCTCATGGGTGAGAAATACTTTAGTTATGTTTTCAAATTCTAAGCCTAAATTTCTCATGCCAGCAATAAGAGCTTTTAAAGAGATTCCATTGCCCGCGTCAAAAAGGGCAATTTCACCAGATTGCTGATCAACAATGCAATATTGATTGCAATCTAACATTGCATCTTCTGAAAAGTAATAGACGTTTTTAAGAACCTCTTTACCTTTTTTTGCAGAACTTCCTCCCGATAAGAACATATCTTTTTAACCATTTTTTATTTAAAGAGATAAAACTAGCTTTACTTTAATGCTTTATCTTTATAAAAGATATATATATTCCAAAAACAATTTTTATTTATGGAAAGAGAACCCAAATTTGAAAAATTAAAAAAAAAAATGGGATTTGGCATAAAAATTTGGCTAGAGTTCGAAAATAAAAGCATTTTGGGTTCTGGATGGGCAAATTTATTAAAAAATATTGATGAACATCAGAGTGGTTCTCTTACCCAATCAGCAAAAGAGTGTAATTATTCTTATAAATATGCTTGGAACATTCTAAAGAGAATTGAAAAACGGACAGGGATCTCTCCAGTTGAGACAGGTAAGGGGGGTCGTGGAGGAGGAGGATGGGTACGACTTAATGATTTTGGGAAATTTCTTCTAAAAGCCTATACTGATTTACAATCAGAAATAGATAAAATTGAGAAGAAACTCAATGATAACTTGAGAAGGAACTCATAACTAAATTTTAATTTTAACATTGATTATGTTCTTTAAGTATTATAATTTAGATATTTAGTGTTAAATAAATTTGTGTTAGTTGGGTATGTCATGGGAGAAGACCGTTTGAAAACTTTCGGAGAAATAAAAGTGTCTGAAATTATGGTCTATAATCCACTTTATACAACCCCAGATGAGAAGATTTCAAAAACGGAATTACTAATGTTAAGAAAAAATATTAATGGGCTTCCTGTCGTCGATGATAAAATGAAAGTTATCGGAATTATCACACAAAGAGATATAAGATTGGCTAGATTTGCGATAAGTTTAGAATCATCAAAGACTACTGTTAAAAATTTGATGACGCCTGAACCATATACAGTGAAGGAAAATGACACAATAAAGAAAGCTTTAGAAATAATGTTTGAAAATAATATCGAACGATTACCTGTAATTAAAGATGAGAGTAATGAATTAATAGGGTTAGTTTTGGAAAAAATAATTTTAAAAAAACTCCTCGAATTTTTAAAGTAAGTATAAATTTTAATTAATAAATTTTAATTAATAGAATAAAAAAATAAATTTATTTAAAAAACCCATATTATTTTTGATAATTAAAAACAAAATTATAAAAGAAAGAATTGATGATGTATGCGATACCTCTTCCGGGAACCCCAATTATCGTAGATATCGGGAGTGCTTATATCAAAGTTGGTTTTGCTGGTGAACCCAGTCCACGTTTTGTGTTTCCATGTATAACCGGTACTGAAAAATATAAATCCGTTATGGTTGACGTAGGAGCTAGGGCGGTTTATGTAGGCAATGATGCTATGAGGATGCGCGGAGTTCTTAAAGTTAATTATCCAATACAGAGAGGCATGATTATGGATTGGAATGATTATTATGAAATCTTAAATCATATTTTCTATACCTTACTAAGAATAGAAAACCTATCGGTCTATCCCATTATATATGTTGAACATCCGTTTGTTCCAAGAGAGACAAAAGAATATATCGCGAGGGTATTATTTGAAACGCATAGGGTTAAGTCTCTATTAATGATGCCATCTCCCTTACTTTCGAGTTTTTCTGTTGGTCTTACTACTGGTTTAGTAATTGAAAGTGGTGACGGTATTACTTGGATTGTTCCTATAATAAATGGTCAAATTCATCATCAAGCGGTCCAAAAATTAAATCTTGCTGGAGTTGATGTCAATCATAATCTAAAATCTCTCTTAATGAGAGAAGGAATCAACATAGAATCTTCTGCTGCTGAAGAAATAATTAAAGAAATTAAAGAAAAAAATTGTTACTTTGTTTTAGATCCAATGAATCCGCCTAAAGCAACTGATACTTTTACTTATCCCATGCCGGATGGATCTGTTAAGGAGATTCCCAATCATATTTTTTATGAAGCTCCAGAAGTTATGTTTCAGCCAGCTATGCTTGGTTACAATATCATGAGTATTCCGCAATCTATAATTTATTGTTTACAAATGTTAAGCAATGAATATTGGTCCGAATTATTGAATCATATTGTTATTTCAGGAGGAAATTTATCATATAGTGGATTTGATGAAAGATTAAAACAAGAATTAAATAATCTATTACCTCAGTTAGGCCCTATTCCTAAACCAAGCAATAAAAAGCAAAGAGATGTTTATGAATCTGAATCACTTAAAGTTTTAGAAGGAATGATGAGAACTGTTGACACATGTCCACAATGTGGAATATTAGTTAATCTAGCTGATGGCAAAAAAAATTGTCCTGAATGTGGTGCTGAAATGAGTTTACCTCAAATATCCATTGATTTAGAAGGGCAAATTGAAAAAAAAGAAAAAAAGAAATCGGTACACACATGTCCTCACTGCAAGAAAAAAATAATGGATGAAACCTCATTATTTTGTCCATATTGTGGAAAAAAAGTTGATGAGATCCCTAAAAAAATAGATCAAATAATTGAGAAAACTTCAGTTGCAAAAGAATTTATGGATCTTGATTCTAAAAGCGACCTAATTAAATTTTATATTCCAGATAATCTTCAATTTGCAATTTTTAACGGAGCATCAATACTGGGTAGTTTACCTTCCTTTCAAAGTTTATTTGTTACTTATGAAGAATTTCAGGTCAATCCAGACCTTCTTTATACAGATATCTCCAGTATTTTTGAAATTTAAAAATCTGAAACAAATTCTCAAAATTTATTTCTAAATAAAAGAAACCTTATATTTTTGGCGAAGCTCTCGCTCAATTTTCCCTTTTTCATCAAAAATTACGAGAGTCTCCCCTTTTGAGGTAATAAAATCATCCAATGTCATATCTTTATAGTAATAATTATAACAATCGAGACAAATCCATCTTTCATACCAAGGAATCCATACCATATCAAGATCTGTAGTCCTTTTATCAAGTCTGAATCTTGGGTTTCCGAAAAGCTTCTGGTGGGAAATACATTAAGATTAGTGGCAGGTTATACAAGATGAACGCTCTAGACACACGAGTATGTCTTTTAATTTCGAGATTTGTTTTTCTCGTTTCCACTGGGAAGGAGTTAGCGATTTCTCAAGACCTTTGCTTCTATATAGATTTTCAAGCGTATTTAATCTGTGAATCTCATCTTGAATAGCAAACCTTAACACAACTCTAAGGTTTTTTCTTAGGATGCGTAGATACGGATTTATTATTAGTACTTTTTTTACTTTTAATGAACTCATTATTGTATATATAATCCCACCAATATCTAAAATCAATGAGATTATAAGGTAAATAATTTTTTAAGGATTATTCTTATCATAGAATAGTAATTCTTCCCCTATATATCTTGAAATATACCAGAACCAGAATTCTGGGATCTCAAATTGATAGGCTACTCCAAATCTTAATTTATCATTTAAAAATCAAAATTTTATGTCTCGATATTTTAATACTATCGATAATTTTTAATTTCAAGTTAAATTTAAAGAAATAAATATAATTAGCTCTAGGATAATTTTAATGAAACCTTCGAAAATTCGAATATTATTAATTTTCATTTTAATTCTTATTATCACATTTTCAATTATCCCTTCGGGATTAGCCAAACCACGGAAAACTTATATAACCGATTTCCTGTATGAGTGTGAAATTAAAGATGAGGGATTTGCAAATTCGGTGGAAAATGATGATGAGGTATCAGAAGAGGCTACTGCTTATGCACTTGAAATTTTAGATGCATTTGATCTTTTACAAAAAAAAGATCTTTTTGGAACT
>SMTZ1_10001578_pt1 | contig 27197 bp, 23 predicted proteins | sample DeeMarSWOR136_30_FD_25667 | JGI IMG/M metagenome (IMG submission 25667)
TATTCCCCGGCTTATCGGCGAACTGGGTGAATCTATGGATCCCAGATTCGGGTCGAACTCAAGGCGTTTCGCCTCTTTCAAGGCATTTCTCAGGAGCCACATCGCCGACTCGATATGAATGCGGGCAAGGCGAGTCTTGCCACTGCTATGGGCCATTGCCGCTTCTTCCACCTCCTTGTCCGCCAGTTCCACGGTTTCGAGGAAGAGCCCCGCATCCTGCGCCCAGGCTTCCGGACGGCTCTTCAGGATCCCGATAACGGCCTCCATTGACTCCTTAACCGGGGATAGCTCCAATTCATCCGCAGCATAGTGGACAATCGCCCATTGGCATGCATCGATTTCGCTCTCGACGTCGCCCAGCTCACATCCCGGTTCCTCGCACCCCACCAGCAGGCATGCCATGACCATGGGAAAAATCATCCACGATAGGTATTTTGCCCATCGGAAGACGTACATCACGGCCCCACTCCCCCGCGCAGCAAGAACAATTATTGCATCCATCCGGCAATTGTCAACAGATTTCTCTATGGGGTAAAAAAGCAGGCCAGGAGCCTGCTTTCGTCCCTGCCCCACTCCGCCTTGCTCAAAGGTGGCGGTCGATCAATGCCTCCAGCCTCTCCGCATCCCATCCCGCGTATTTGTCCTTGCCCTCCACGATAAAGGCCGGATAGTTCCACAATCGGTGTCGAAGGGATTTGAGAATCCCCATGGGCGACTGGGCATCGATGACCCGGATGAGAATGCGATGTTTGTATAACCTGGTCAATTCCCTGATCCAGTCCGAGAGGCGGAGGAATTCATCCTTGAACTCTTGGGGATACTCGTTGACTTGCCCATTGTGGATCTCCTTGTTGAGGCCCGCGAGTTCGCACACCAAATCGCATCTCTTGCACGAACCAAAGGTCGTGAGCACTTTTGCTACGACTTCTACGTAAACTGGCTTCATGCCTACCTCCAGAATCTTTTTTTTAAATATACCATAACCCCCCGGAATTTCCATCCGGTCCAGTGCTTCGGGACTATCGGTCCGAAGAAAAAAACCCGCTCACCCAATCAACCGGAAATCGATCTGTTGCCGCTCCGGACTCACCCTATCCACGGCGATCATCACCCGATCGCCGATGCGAAAGGTCTTCTTGGAGCGCTTCCCAATGAGGCGGTACCCCTTTTCGTCGTAGACAAAATAGTCATCGGGCAGACTACGGATGGGCACCAACCCCTCGACGAAAAGCTCCTCCAACTCCACAAAAAATCCGAAAGGGGTAACCCCGCTGATAAAGCCGCCAAACTGCTCCCCAACCCTCTCCTCCATGAATTTTACCCGATACCTCTGGACGATCTCCCTCTCCGCCTCCATCGCTACCCTTTCCCGCTGGGAGAGATGTGCCGCCTCCTGGGAGAAATCCCCCTCCGACGGGTGCCTTCCCTCTATCATCTTCGTCAGCTGGCGATGTACGAGGAGGTCGGGGTACCTTCGTATGGGTGAAGTGAAGTGGGTATAACATTCCAAACCAAGCCCATAGTGGGAGAGGTTTTTCTCCGAGTAACGGGCCTGTTTCATCGACCTCAACAAGACGGTATTGATCAGCCTCTCCTCGGGCTTTTCCCTCACTTCTTCCAACAACCGTTGAAATCCCCTGGGGCCGGGGGGCTGTCTCTTTGGCAGTCGGTATCCCAAAAGGCCCACGAATCGCCTGAACTCATGGATCTTATCCTCGTCCGGCTCCTCATGGACCCGGTACAAGAGGGGAAATCGGGCGTGGGTCAGCTTAACGGCGATGGCCTCATTTGCGGCGATCATGAACTCCTCGATGACCTGGTGGGCGAAATTCCTCTCGGCCTTAATGATCTCCTGGGCTTCCCCCTGAAGGTCCAGGATGATCTCCGGTTCGGGAAGGTCGAAATCGAGGCTCCCCTTTTCTCGCCTCTTTTCCGCCAAGAGGGAACAAAGCCTCCCCATGGTCTCCAGCGATGGAACGAGCGGCTCATACCTTCGAATCTCCTCCGCATCCCGGTCCACCAAAATTCTCCTCACGGCCCTATAGGTAAGGCGGGCATCGCTCCTGATCGCGCTTTTGAAAACATCACCGTCCGCCAAGTTCCCTTCCCCGTCGAAACGCAATGCCACTGTCAGGGTTAGCCGATCCACCTGGGGGTGGAGACAGCAGATGCCGTTGGAGAGCTGGGGTGGAAACATCGGGATGACTCGATCGGGGAAATAGGTGCTCGTTCCCCTCCGGTGGGCCTCCCTATCCAAATCGGTTCCGGGTTTCACGTAGTGGCCCACGTCCGATATGGAAACCCAAAGGATATACCCTCCGTCCCTCTCCTCGATGGAGACAGCGTCGTCGAAGTCCCGTGCATTTTCGCCATCTATGGTGACGGTTACCTTCCCCCTCAAGTCCATCCTTCCCGCGATTTCCTCATCGCCGACCCTCTGGGGGATGGCCTCCGCCTCCCTCAGGACCGGCGCAGGAAAATCATGGGGCAAGTCGTATTCCCCGATGACGATGCGGGGTAACACCTCCGGGTCCTGCCGATAGCCCAACACCTGGATAATCCTTCCCTGCGGGTTCTGGGCTATCGTTGGATACCGGGTGATCTCGGCGAGGACGACCTGATCTTCCTTAGCCCTCATGGTGTGCTTCTTGGGGATGATGACCTCAAAAAGGTAACGGTCGTCATCCGGGGCCACCCGGCCGGATCCGTCATTCGGTATGAACCTCCCGACGATCCTCCCGGTTCCCCTCTCCATAATGCGGACAATACGACCCTCCCTACCCTTGCCCCTTGGCCTCCTGCGATCCTCTATTCGAACAACAACTCGATCGCCGTGCATCGCCTCCCGAAGGTCCCCCGGCTTAATAAAGATATCGGGCTGCTTCCCATCATCGGCGACGACGAATCCGTACCCATCCGGGTGGCATTGCAACCGTCCCACTACAACATTCATCCTGGAAGGCAACGCATACCTCCGTCCCTTAATCCTGATGATTTGGCCCTCGAAGGCCATTTCGTTCAGGAGGACTTTGAGGCTTCGTTTCTCCTCATGGGTGAGGTCGAGCCGTCGGACAAAATCCCGTAGTACCAGGGGATGGTTCTCCTTCTTCAGGAACTCAAGAACCATCCCTCGATTAATCTCTCGAACCTCCGGTCGTCTCTTCCTGCTCAATGCAATCCTCGATCTACAGGGCGCAAGTTCCCCCTATTTAAGCACAGAACGGCTGGGAAAGAAAACAAAAACCGGGGGTTCCCGAGAACACAAGGGGGAGCTCGCGCCCACGAATAGGGCCATCAGCGGGACAATTCACCCTGTCCCGGACGGATTTTTTTACATTGTAAAGGCATAATCGATATGGTAAGAAGTCCTGGTGTAGTGTCCCAGTAACTACCGTGGATAATTTACACGATTGCCCAGCGTCCAGAAATAATACGAGATTGTAAATCCCAAATTCGAATATCGAAATCCTAAATAAATCCGAATATCAAATGACCAAAATTCCAAACATGTTTAGACAATTGGAAAATGTGAATTTTGTTATTGTTTCGAATTTCGGCCCGCGGCGAGCTTGGTCGAGCCGATTTCGTGCTTCGAATTTTAGACTCTGACATCTCAATACGTACGATCACTTTGGTGTGATTCTTCTCAATTACTTTTGGGACGTGATACTTGCGTCTCATAGATGGCCTCACCATACCCATCGAGTGCCAAAAAGACAAGGAGGAGGAAATGAAGGTTACGGAGGTGAAGACCTTTCTGGTCCACCCGGCCAGTCGTCGTGTGGGCGTAATAGGGGGCAAGAACTGGCTGTTCGTGAGGGTGGAGACGGACGAGGGTATTCATGGCTGGGGGGAGGCGTACACCCTGCTGGACAGGGACAGGAATATTGAGATGCAGGTCCACGAACTGGGCAAGTATCTCGTAGGGCGCGATCCCTTCAATATCAAGCATTTCACCCATGTGGTGTACAATGATTTCGCCAGCAGGCGGGGCTCCATGGACCTGTACTGCGCGCTGAGCGCTATCGAGCAGGCCCTATGGGACATCGTGGGTAAGAAACTCGATACCCCCGTGTACAACCTCCTCGGTGGTGCCTGTCGCGCCAGGGTGCGCGTGTACGCCAACGGCTGACGCCGAGATGGCGGTCGCTGCGGTAAAACGGGGCTTCAATGCCCTGAAGTTCGACCCGTTCCCCGGCCCGTGGCGTCTCCATATCGACAAAAAGGACGAAGAGGTAGCGGTGGCAAACGTCCGCGCTGTTCGAGAGGCGGTTGGCCCCGACGTCGACATACTCGTCGAGGTACACCGGAGACTCGCGCCTATGCACGCCATACGTGTCTCGCGCATGCTGGAGGAATTCAGGCCCTTTTGGTATGAAGAACCCGTCCCCTCTGAGAACATCCCGGCCCTGGCCGAGGTAAGGCGACAGACCAGCATACCGGTGGTCACGGGCGAGGCCCTTTACACGAAAGCCGATTTCCGCGAGGTCTTCGAAACCCGGGCAGCTGATATCATCAACCCCGACGTGAGCAACTGCGGCGGGATACTGGAGCTCAAGGAGATAGCGGCGATGGCCGAGCCCTACTACGTGATCGTCGCTCCTCACAACTACAACAGTACCACCGTTGCCCTGGCAGCTACCATCCAGGTGTGTGCCTGCATTCCCAACTTCCTCATCACCGAGTACTTCGTCAATTTCGAGGAGACCGGGAGAGAGCTCGCGCTCACACATTTCCAGGTAGAGGACGGCTCTATCAAGCTGCCCACAGAGCCCGGTTTGGGACTGGAGCTCAACGAGGCGGAGCTCCTGAAACGGCCTTACCAGGAGTATCCCACGCGCAGGCTCAGGGAGTATCACCAGGAAGGACCGTAGACCGCGGCCGAGCCCATGGATGGAGCTTTCGGGTCGCGCCATCCATCCCCATCCCAATTACCGACGAAATCGTCCAGAAGGCGCGATCTGCCGTGGTGGCTGCTCCGGATACGCTAGGAAAGACTCCTCTCGGGGAAAGGGTTGCGGAGATAGTGACTCGGTATTCCAGAGCTGAGTATACGAAATACAAATCCGAAAAAAGGGGAAAGCGACTACCGCTGGTCGCTGAGATTCTCCCCGGCTTCATCGTTTTCGGCGGAGTTCCAGGGGACCTCCCGCCTCAAGGACGCCACCGTTACTCTCAGCGGAAACGAGGCCCTAGAGGGTTCGTGCTTCGCCCGATTCCATATCCACTTTGACGACTTTGTCTGGATCCCCTAGAAAATGGCCTCCGCCCCGAAACCCCACCAGAATGAACGGAATCCGAAATTGCTTTTCTACACGAGCCTGGTAACGCCTTCCGCCACCTCGGGATAATTCTCAGACATGAGCGGATCATGGCCCGGGAAGAGCAGATCGAGACGAGACGCCCTCGCCCGTAGCTTCTCATACGTTCTCATCCATCCCACCAAATCCACGATGAGGGCGCTCGGCCAATCCTCCCGGTAGTTGCGGAAGAGATGGGCGCAGTCTGAACCGAGGATTGCGGTGCCCTCAGCCGTGTTTACGGCCACGGCTTGCAAAGCGACACTGTGTCCTGGTGCCAAGAGACACTCAATCCCCGGCAGAATCTCCTGATCCCCTTTGAGGAGTGCGAGTCGATCGGTCCCCTCCAGCGAGGCCAGATACCCCTTTGAGGTCTCGTCCGAGGTGCGCTTGAAGGGTGGACGTGTAGCCACCGGGTCCTCCATCCAGAAACGATACTCTCGTTCCTGAACGTAGAAGGTGGCCTTCGGAAACAGGCTCACCCCGCTCGAATGATCCCAATGGAAATGGGTGAGTACGACCCGTCGAACCTGGTCCACCTCCACACCGATTCGGGAAAGGACCTCTGCAGGGCTTATGTATCCGGCAAGGTTTTTCTCTTTGGCCAGATCTGGAGACACCCCCGTATCCACGACTACCGCCTCCCCACCTCCCTTGATGCACCAGATATAGTAGTTTCTCTTCTCCACCGTCTCCCAGTCCTTTAGCCACATCAGGAAGGCTCCGGAACTGGTAAAAGGCCCTGCGTACTTCAGCGCGTAGACTTCATATTCGGACATAGTATCTCCCTCCCCAGTTGAAGTTTTTCCCATTCCCGTACCTCTCTCTCCTTTCTCTTTACTCAGGTCTTCTCTATCCCATGAACGCGAGGATTGCAAGACCAAATAACCAACGGATTCCCGCCCCCTTCTCTCTGTGTTTCCATCTCACCTATGCCCTGTATCCAGCATCCGGAACCATGTATACTCCAATTGTCACCGGGATTCCCGGGAGTCCCCGATCAAGGTTCTCCGTGGGTCAAACGGTATGCCATTGCGAGGAGAAAGGAGAAATCGATGAAGATTACCGACATCACAACGATCCCACTTAATTATCCGCTGGAGAGGGCAGTATATGACGCCAATTACGCCATGTCCACGAAGCCTGCACTGCTAGTGGAAGTGCGGACAGATGAAGGGGTGACGGGGATCGGCGAGGCAGCACACTTCGGAGGACCCCTCATCTCCACCAAGGTCGCCATCGAGGATGAGCTCAAATACCACGTCCTGGGGGAGGATCCTCTGCACGCGGAGAGGCTATGGGAACGTATGCATCAGCGATCCTATAAGCATGCCCGAGGGGGTCTCATTATTGCCGCAATCAGTGGCATAGACATCGCACTCTGGGATATCAAGGGAAAGGTTGCGGGACTTCCCGTTTACAAACTCCTGGGCGGGTATTCCAACGTGATCCCCGCTTACGCAACCGGGGGATTTTACGCCGAGGGGCATGGGTTGCCGGAACTGGCCAAGGAGATGGAGAACTACATCGCACGGGGATTCAGGGCAGTCAAGATGAAAGTAGGTCGGAACTCGAGCCTTAGAGGAGGTTTCAATCCCCTGCGGGCGATGTCGGAAAGGGGAGTCTGCGAAGTGACCTTACAGGAAGACCTGGAGCGGGTGAAAGTTGCTCGAGAGACGGTGGGAAAGGACACCCTGCTCATGATAGATGCCAATGGAGCCTGGGATGTGCCCACGGCCATTCAAATGGGACACAAGTTTGAACCGTATGAAATCTATTGGTTTGAGGAACCGGTATGCCCCGATGACATCGAGGGGAGTGCGCGAGTGGCAGCCTCCGTAAATATACCCATAGCCGGTTACGAAACGTGCAGCTACGGACGCTTCACCTTTAAGGAGTATATCGCGGCTGGGGCTGTCCACTTCGTGCAGCCGGATATCGCCTGGTCCGGTGGGCTGACGGAGTGCATAAAAATTGCCCACTTGGCCAGTGCCTGGAACCTCCCCGTGGCGCCCCACATTCATGGCTCTGCCGTGGCGGTGGCTGCTGGCCTCCATTACCTTGCGGCTATCCCCAACGGCACGTTAGCCGAAATAGTATATCCCGCTCATCCCCTGATAGGAGACCTGGTCGCGCACGTATTGGACGTGAACCGGGATGGCGAGGTGAGGCTTCCCGACAAACCGGGCCTTGGGATTGAACTAAACCCGGAGGTCATTGAGAAGTACCGGATCGATCGATAGCCCTTCGGAAATGAGATTCCGCTCATGAACCCCGTTGTTCTCCCAAAAATGGGAAACCTCCTGTCATACGAGGTGCCCCGAGATCTCCGGAAAAGTCGCTCCTCGCCGCTCAACATATTTTTTCGACCATTGTTGCATCGTTTACGACGCCACCCTCAACCCATAATGGGTTTGCAGCCGCTCCGATTGCCTGGTAGTGGTTGTCGAAAAAATATAAATTCGCGCTCAGAGCTCCTTTTCCGAATTCCCAGGTGTCTGAATTTTGCTCGTGCACAACCGGCTTCCCCCAAAAATGAGGAAATCCGGATCATAACCATTTGACAGGCTCATTTTATTTTCTATACTGTCATTTTTACTCGGGTTACTAATTTTGCCCCAGTCAGACGGAAAGGAGGAGCATCCCCATGAAGGCCAAAACTGCTGTAGCGAAAATCCTGAAGATGGAGGGAGTGGAGTTCATCACTGGTTTCCCCCTCAACCCCTTAATCGACCCGGCCGCCGAGGAGGGCATCAGGCTCATAAAGACGAGGACGGAGCGGGTTGCAGTGAATATAGCCGATGGGTTTACCCGGGCTTCATTTGGCCAGCGTACTGGTGTCTCTGCCATGCAATCCGGACCGGGGATGGAAAATGCGTTCTCAGGGGTAGCGCAGGCCTTTTCCGATTCCGTGCCGATCCTCGTACTCCCAATGGGGCAGCCGCGCCGCCGGCTAGTCCCCCCGAATGTCACCGCGGTGCAAAATTACCGGGCAATAACGAAGTGGGTGGACTCGATTAACCTGGCAGACCGCGTACCCGAGCTGATGAGGCGTGCCTTCAGTTACCTCAGAATGGGGAGGCCGGGTCCAGTAGTGCTTGAGCTCCCTGCGGATGTCGCGGAGGAGGAATTTGACGACGGGCTGTTTCGCTATAAACCGGTAAAGGCCGCCAAGACAGGGGGGGATCCCGCTGATGTGAGGGAAGTGGCTAAGGCCCTGATAGCGGCAAAGAATCCAATCATCCGTGCAGGGTTGGGAGTTCTCTACGCATGCGCATGGGATGAGCTCCGTGAATTCGCCGAACTGCTGCACATTCCGGTGTTCACCACTATGTGTGGGAAGGGTGCCTTTCCCGAGAATCATCCGCTAGCCCTTGGAACCGGCGGGCGAACTCGACCAAAAATGGTGATGCCCTTCCTAAGGAAAGCCGACGTGGTGTTTGCCATTGGGTCCAGCTGCTCAAACGAGCCCTATACCACTCCCATTCCCGATGGCAAGGTGCTCATACAATCGACCGTAGACGAGCGTGATATCAACAAGGATTACCCGGTAGAGCACGTAATCATGGGGGATGCCAAGCTTGTCCTGAGGCAGCTTATCGAAGAGGTTAAGGAACAGATTGGCCCCAAAGGGAGAAAAGGAAACGACGCAGTCGCGGCAGAAATTAAGGCGCTCAAAGATGAGTGGCTAAAGGATTGGATGCCGAAACTGACCTCCGATGAGGTTCCCATCAACCCCTACCGGGTGATCTGGGACCTCATGCAAGCACTTGACAGGAAAGAGACAATTATAAGCCACGACTCCGGATGTCCACGAGACCAAATAGTTCCCTTCTATGAATGCCTCATACCGGGGGGCTATATCGGCTGGGGGAAATCGACCACGTTGGGTGCTTCCCTTGGCCTTGCCATGGGCGCAAAGCTGGCCAGACCAGAGAAAACGGTGGTCCACTTCATAGGGGACGGTGCCTTTGGAATGGTAGGCATGGACGTCGAGACGGCAGTAAGGGAGAAAATCCCCATCCTGACGGTCCTGGTGAATAACTCACGACTCGGGGGGTACCAAGGCAGATATCCGATAGCTTCGGAGCGCTATAATCTCGATCTCCTTTCCGGAAGCTACGCCAAAGTGGCCGAAGGCCTGGGAGGTTACGCCGAAAGGGTTGAGCAGCCCGGCGACATCATTCCGGCCATCCAAAGGGCCAAGAAATCGCTGGCCGCGGGAAAGCCCGCACTGCTTGAAATTATCACCGCAGAGGAGCTGGCTTTTTCCAAATATGAATAACTCTCTCATCTCGCTTGGTTGCACGGCAATGACCGTTTTTTGATAGAATTGTGTAAGAGCGGTGGCGAAAAATTACAGAGGGAGGAGACCGAGATGGCAAAATTCGACCGGGATTTCATGGAGGAAATGAAACCCAAACTGGATGTCGATGTGATTGGTGTGGCCTCTGTTGTACTACCAACTCCGCAAAAGCTAACCGGGATGGCCGATTCGCTTCTGCCAGGGGTCAAATCCGTGGTGGTCCTCGGCAAGGAGATATTCAAGGAGGTGGTGGCTCTCCTGAGGCCCTGCAAGGAGGTCGGAGAAGCCGAAAACGGCGATCTCCTCGGACCTCACTGCGACTACATAAATGCGCGGTTGAACAGGGCGATTTATGAGCTGGCGGGCCTCTTGCGGCAAGATGGATATCGAACCTTGCCCTTGCCCGCGGCGGGATGCCCATATGACCAGAGATTCTTGAAGGCTATATTTTCGTTCAAGCACGCGGCCCAAGCGGCCGGATTGGGAAGTATCGGCCGGCACAGCCTGCTCATAGCGCCCGAGTACGGACCCAGGCTGAGGTTGGCCTGCCTGCTGACCGAAGCCCCTCTCGAACCCTCCCCGGTACAGAACAGGGATTTCTGTGTCGACTGCGACGCCTGCATCCGGGAGTGCCCCGCCGAAGCCCTACACATGCCCGGAAACGACGAGGCCTACTCCATGAACAAATTCGCGTGTCAGGCCTATCGCCGGGCCGGGCTCACCTGTGCCGTGTGCGTAAAGGCCTGCGACGAGATCCTGGGTTGAGCCAAGCCGACAATTCGGGCTTGGAGGTTGAAGATCTTCCTGATTGAAGCCGCCATGGAGGGGGATTTCCTGAAAAGACTGAACAACGGTGGGCCCTGAGTTTTGCATAGGGAGGTTTACAGGCGAAATGCTAGAGACCTAAATAGGCCTTTTTGACACGCTCATCGTTGACCAATTCCATGCTGTTACCCTCGAGAACGATTTCACCTAATTCCAGGACATATGCTCTAGAAGCTAACCGGAGCGCCAACAGTGCGTTCTGCTCAACCAGCAGAATACTTAGGCGGCCCTGACCAACGGCCTGGATTATACGGCCAACCTCCTGTACAAGCACTGGCGACAGGCCAAGGCTAGGCTCATCCATGAGTACCAACCTTGGCTTGCTCACGAGACCCCGGCTGGTAGCTAACATTTGTTGCTCGCCACCACTCAAGGTACCAGCTACGTGTCCTTGTTTCTGCTTCAAAATGGGGAAGACCTTGTACATGTTCTCAAAATCCTTGGCTACCTCTCTTTTGTCTCGGCGTGTGTACGAACCCAACTCCAAATTCTGTTTCACCGTTAGCTCCGCGAAAATCCTCCTTCCCGCAGGAATATGAGCAATCCCCATTTTGACACGCTCATGCCCCGGTGTCTTATCTATCCTCCTACCGGCAAACCATATCTCACCAGAGGTTAACCTGTTCAGTCCAGACACAGTCCTGAGGAGTGATGTCTTTCCAGCGCCATTCGCCCCAATAAGTGCCACCACTTCACCCTCGTTGACCGTCAACGAGACGCCTTTTAACGCCCGTGCCTTTCCATGGTGCACTTCCAGATCCTTGACTTCAAGCAGCATGCTGTTCTTCCCTTCCTAGATAGGCCTCTATTACTTCCGCGTTTTCTCGGATTTCCTGTGGTGAACCTTCGGCAATGTTCCGTCCGAAGTTTAGCACGACAATGCGCTCACATAGGCCCATGATTGCCCTCATGTTATGCTCCACCGTAACAACGGTTATGCCTCTTTCCCGCAGTTGCCTGACCTTCCCCATCATGGTTGCTGTTTCCGTTAGGGTCATGCCAGTAAAAGGTTCATCTAGTAGTACCAGTTTAGGCTTAGTAGCAAGAGCTATACAGATGCCAAGAGCGCGCTGGCTTCCATGAGGCAGGTTGAGGGCCAGTTCGTCCCTTAACGACGCTAACCCCCAGAACTCTAATATTTCCATTACCTCCTGCCTTACAACTTCATCCTCATTCTGGGCTGCTCTAGTCTGCAAGAAGTCCTTCCACTTCGGCTGTTTGTACCGTGCGTGGAAGCCCATGAGTACATTATCGAAACACGTAGCCCGCATGTATAGGAGTGATTGCTGGAAAGTCATGGCTATGCCCCTTCGGGCTATCTGATCTGGTCTCAAACGAGTTATGTCTTCACCCTCAAATAGTATGCTGCCGCCATCAGCCCGGTAGATGCCTGTGATTACGTTAAAAAGGGTGCTCTTGCCAGCCCCATTTGGCCCTATTATACCCAACAACTCCGAGCCGGAGACCTCCACTTCAACCTCACTTAGGGCAGCCAACCCCCCAAAGTTCTTACTCACCCGTTCCACTTTCAGTAATGCCATCGAGATCTCACCGAGAATGTTCGCTTGCGCCTGATTGATGCATACATGCTGCATACAGCTGAGACAGCAGCCCAGGAACCCGCTGTGCTAAACCGGCAAGGCCGGAGGGGAGGAAAATGACCAACCCAATCAACAAGCACCCGGTAAAGTACGGTTCAATCTCCGGAGCCATACGCAGAAACTCGGGCACCGCCGTGAAAACGATCGCGCCAGTTAGTGGACCTAAGATGTAGGACTCAAGCCCCCCAAGTATGGCATAGATTTGGATATGAATTGACTTATGGAGATCAAAGGCGTCAGGCATAATGGTTCCCGAGTAGTGAGCGTAAAAACTGCCTGCCAGACCGGCAAAGGCACACGCCACAACAAATGCAGCCAGCCTATAGACGTAAGCATTTATGCCTGTCGTTGCCGCTAGCCGAGGATCCAGTTTAATCGCTCGCCAGGCTCTGCCAATACGAGATTGATAAAGGCCGTAGAGAACAACGACGGTCACCAATAACAGAAATAGGCTCAGATAGTAATAATGAATCTTGCTCGAAAAGTCGACTACACCGAAAATGGGATTAGGTGGCGGGATACCTATAATTCCTCCCCAACCACCAAAAAGTCTCACCGCGCCCCATATTCTCTGCATCACAAAGCCAGTAACCAAGGTAAAAACAACAAAACCAACACCCGGGTACCTCACAATCAAAAGGCCAATGACCGCCGCCACAATCCCAGCAATGATTCCAGCAGCTGGCATGGCCAGCCAGAAGGACAAGCCTGATTTCATTACCAATAGCGTAGAAGCATAAGCACCTATGCCATAGTAAGCAGCCATGCCCAGGGTTATGAGCCCAACGCTGTAAAGCAAGGCAAACCCCATTCCCAAAATGACATTAATATAGGCCTCAATGGCAATGTGGAGATAGTAGACGTTACCGATGAAGAATGGGAATGCCAAGGCCACCACAAGGATAACAGCCAGGGCAATGAGTTTTTTATGGCTATACTTCAAGACGCCCCCCCATCAGCCCGGTTGGCTTAAACACGAGGACGAGGGCAATCAACAGGAAAAAAGCCAGTTCCCCTAGCTCCCCGAGGAAATGAAAACCAAAGCTTAGCCCAATCCCAAGCATGAGCCCCCCAACCCCGGCACCTAATATGCTTTGCATTCCCCCTAATAAAAGGGCCATAAAGGCAACGTGAAGCATTGGCCCTCCCATCTCTGGGCCCAAGGCTAACACCGGGGCAATAATAGCCCCTGCTGCTCCAGCGAGAGCGGTACCAGCAGCAACGGCTACCACGAAGGTTCCACGGGTGTTTATTCCCTGCAAGATGGCTGCCTCTTGGTCCATACCCGCAGCGCGCATAGCAATGCCGGTCCTGCTCTTCGTCAAAAACCACCACAAAATCGCTATAAAGCACAAGGCGTATCCAGTCACCGCTAATTTCTCTAGGTTCACCGTAACACCACCGATATCAAGCACACCCGGGAAAATAGGTTTCACGCCTCTTTCCGCCGGTCCAAAGCTGTGCAATATCATTTGCTGAAAAATGAGCCCCATTCCTATGGTTACGGCAGCTGCTTTTAGAAGGCTTTCACCAAGGCGTTGGCCAGCAACAGGACGAACCCGCATGAAAACGTATCGGCCACATATTGCTCCTATCAAGCCCACAGACAAGGCGGCTAATACCAGGCTAAGCGCGAAATTCAGGCCCAGCATCACATGGAATGCATAGAGTGCATAAGCGCCCAGCATGTAGAACTGTCCGTGAGCGAAGTTAAAAACTTTGGGAACGGAGAGAATGACAACAAACCCTACACATATCAATGAGTACAGGAGGCCAATCGATAGACCGTTAAGGAGTAGCTGAAAAAACAACTGTAATTCCACGACAAGTCTCCCCTACCTACTCAACATCACTTCACATAACAATGTTGAGCCCTAGAAATCACCTGGCGGTGTTGGGCTAACAGGGGGAACCTGTACCCACCATGTTGTGCGACAACGTGTCAACCTGAAGAGCAGCCCCTCCCAGAGACGGGTTAAGTGCGTAAATTACCCATCACTTCCACTGCCCTTTGAAACCAACAACGTTCTCAAATTCTTTAACCGCGTCCTCAACCGACCAAGAGGCAACGAAAACTGCTTTGTCGCCTTTGACTTTAGCGAGCGTTGGGGCAACGAGAGCATCAATATTTCTGTCGATCCCCTTATCCGGCCGTTTAATCATAACAGCCTCTCCAAGGGGGGTACTAATCACCCCTATCTTGCCCATCGCTTGGTCAATTGCATCTGGTTCAAAGCTACCCGCTTTCTCGACGGATGCCTTGAAGAACCAGAAAGGCAATGTCCAAAATGGGCCTACCTCCCTCCAGTAACCATACTTTTGCTCAAACACTTCTCGAAGTTCCATGGCCAGCTTCGGTGGTTTTGGCAGGCTGGTATAATCGGTCAAAGGCACATAAAGGATGTCGGCCTGTCCCGCCGGGCATATCTCATACAGGTCTTTTATCACCGGAGAGGCGGTAACAAACATCGGCCCACGCCAGCCGGTGTCGGCAACTGCTTTCAGGGCCAAGCCTATGCTCTCGGCAGATCCGCCCGAGCCGGGCATAGCAAAGAAGTCAGGATTTTTGGCAGCCATCCTTGTAGCTATTGGCGCATTATCTTTTGTGCGAAAAGGGAAGTAGAAGGTGTCCAATATGTTTGTGCCATTGTACTTCAGGTATTTCGTCGCCTTTTCCATGCAGATGTGGCCCGTTTCGTGATCTGCGGCTGCCAAGACTGCTGTCTTTATCTTCGGTTCGACTTCCCTGACGATCATGGAATAGAAACAATCTGCGGAGCGTGCGGTTGTTGTGGTATAGACATACCTCAATTTAGGGTCTAGCAGCTTCTCTGTCCACGCCGAGGCGAACATTGGGACTCCCGCTGCCTGCACGACAGGAAGGCTAGCGTAGGCAACAGGGGAAGCCGCAGTTCCTACGATTGCCGTAACCTTATCCGCGTTGATTAACCTTTCAATCGCCGCTCTTCCCACGTCTGGCCTATATTTGTCATCATAGATCACCATGTTTATTAGGTATCTCTCTCCGCCTACTTTTAGCCCACCTTCTTGGTTTACCTTATCTACACACGCTTGAAGTCCTTCCGCTATGTTAACCCCAAAACTTATGCTTAACGGTAGGCTCGTGCCGATCTTCACTGTTTTGGCCTCCCCCGCTCTCGCATGCACCGACCCGAAGTACAAAACCATGAGGGTTGCCAACACGCAGACAACGCCTATGAAAACTCCCCTTTTGTTTTTGATCATCATTGCCCTACCTCCTTTTTTGGTCACGAGGTACGCTTTCACAGAGGTCCTGCTTATGCGACCTCATGACCCAAATTCATGCCTTCTCAATGAAAGTGTCGTGCTCAGGCTGAACCCCTAAGTTCATGCCAATACTCACGTATTTTGCCCCCCTTCACGTCTCCATTGGAATGCGCACCGCGGCCTCTATCGCTTTTTGGGAACAAACCCAACTATCACCCCCCTTCTTTAGCCATAGTTTCCCTCATGCGGTCTCATGGACCACGTCTAGCCTTGGCTTCTGTACTTCTGTATTCGGAATGGCCCTGCGGGAGGATATTCCGGCTCCCCGGCCCCAGTATAACCCCTTGGAATTACAGGCAACAGCAGGTAAGAGGACCGATCCTTATCGTTATAAATAGTGTGTGTAACCCTTGCCATGTGCGGGAGATGATACCATAATGCTTGAACCTGGTCTTGACCAGAAATTTCCAGCCGTATCTTATGGCCCATGAGAAATACATTGGAAGTCATCCTCAAATCACTGGCGTAAAGAATCACCTGCCCCGGCTCAATGGGAAGACTTCTCGTGTGTGGATGGTAGGGCGCATAGGGTTTTGACTTGCCCTCATCAAGCTCATAATGGGAGGCCTTGAGCCACCCCTCTGCCACACACCTCTCTGAACCGTCAACATCTATGTCCTTAACCTTTAGGTACCAGTCTGTATCGTTTGTCACTGGTTCCAAGACTTCTATCCCGGATGTCGCTGAACCCTTCCAACTTCTCGCCCTAATGCCCTTGCTTTCTATTGACGCGTACCAGTACAGAGCAATGGGACCAGTTACCTCAATATTCTCATTAAGTGGCTCCGTCTCATATATGGCCTTGGGAACAGGGTCAGCCTCAGCGATCGTGTCAGCCCGAGAGAAACCCTGGGTAGGAATGGCCCAGGGACTACTGGTAAAGATCTGAGGTTCTCCATCAGTTCCCGGCGGGTTGGTTGATAGCGCTCCCTCTCCTCTGAGATAGAACTTGGTCCATTGGGTCACCTTAAGGGGCCACTGATCCTCGTATCGCCATTTGTTTATCCCTTGAATGAATAATGTTATCGGTGGCTCGTCCATAATGCCGGTATCTATGTCTTTTAGCCAGTGGTCATACCACCTCAGACATACATCTTGGACTTCGTGGAACGGGCGGTCCATGCCTCCATAGTTATCAGAGGGTACGAGCAGCAGTTTTTTCTGTTCTTTGGATGCAGCTATCTCCTCGTAACCGGCAAAGGCTCCAGGTTGATGAAGAACCCACCCATTCCATCGGGATCCCGAGTAGGTCGGAATCTTTATGTTTTTGAAGTGGAGGTAGGCTGACGTAGACTCATAGACCGGCCCATCGTATGGATGGAGCATCACGTCAAATAAGGTGGGATTGATTTCAGGACATACGGTTAGGAGATAAAGATAAGACGTACATTGTATGTCGGGATTGTTCTGTAACTCCCTAATCTTCTCTTGCAGCTCCTGCTCACTGAACTCCTTGAAGCTTGCCGGTTGTCGCACACGTCCCCATCGAGCTGGCTGTAGATTGCGTATATGAATTCCGAAATAATAGTTAAAGACGCCCCCCTGATAATAGTGGTGACGGTAGGCGTCAGTTCTGCCCTCAAACGGGAATATTGCCTTGAGGTGAGGCGGCTGCTGAGCGGCTATGGGATATTGCGCCCCGGCAAAAGCAGACATGCCTACCATACCGACGTTGCCATTGCACCAAGGCTGCTCAGCTATCCATTCAATGAGGTCATATCCGTCCGACCCCAAGGCCTTCAATAATTCTCCCGGCTCACCTTCCGACTTACCGACTCCTCTGATGTCGGGGATAACCTGCACATAACCTCTAGGCACAAAATACCATTGCTCGCCACACTCGTGGCCTCCGGTTCCTCTTATGTAGTCTGAGGGTTGCCAGATAGGGTTAGTGGGAAGTTTCTCTGAGTCCTTCCCATACCCTGACCACGAAACCAAAGCCGGAAACTTCCCTTCTGCCTTGGGGCGGTATATGTCAACGGCCAAACGTATACCGTCTCGCATATTCACCCACACGTCCTCTTCAAGCACAACCTCATACTTGGGCTGGGATACGAGTTCATGCCAATCCCTTTTACTCTTCATTTTGCTCAGTCTCCTTTCAAAATTTCGGACGTAGGCTGTGACACAGGTTTATAGTAATTCTTACTCACCTTGCCCATTTTCAATTTCCCCTTAGTTAGCATGCGCATCATGACCAGTCAAGTTTTTTTCGGCCAACATGCAAACAATCGATCAAAATACCTATGTCTATGTGATATATTTTCTTAGACCAACGTTGTCCCATGGACCATGCCACTCACACGTTCGCCCCTGCGTATAATAGATTTCCTTGTCATCTAAGGAAAACAGTTTGACATCATTTGAGCCCCCTGTGAAAGGATCCGGGTACCCGGGAAGGTGGCGGCATACGGTGGCTCCAGCGTTATGGGCGGGGATTTTTCCAGAGGGATACTGATCATACGTAGTATGCTTACCCCCTTCTTTGTCGTAAAAGTAATGTGCTCTCATGAATGTATTCATGATCAGCGGCTCATCAATAACTCCGAAATGATTCTTAATCATCCACATCAAGCTCCAAAATCGTGTTGCACTTGTCTGATTTGACAATTCATCGCCAAAACGTCTCATGGGTATCTCTGTCTTCATATTGTTCTCATCGTAACTCTCAGTACAACATTGGTGGTTAGTTACAACGATATAATTCCCCGCCTCACCGTTTTGCTCGGGTGTTCGGATGCCATAGCGGCAAGCCGTCGCTTCGATCACCATACATTCATCCCCATCTACAAAGAGCTCATTATTCCCAAAATCCCTCAGGAGTGTTTCTCTGCCCGTGCTATTTCGATAATCCTCTGTACCTATGGTGAAAAAACGTGCGGCTTCTGCAGCGTTATTGGCATAGGCAGCGGCAAAAGCGCGAAAGCATGATATGGGCACGCCAAAGGCCCTTTCGTTCAGGGAGGTTTCCCCCATCGGTGGAATTGCTCCTGCCGAGGATCCTATGCTGACCCCCGAGATATTACCCGCCATGTTACCTGAAACTTGGCCAGCCATAGCAAGCGTCCACCAAGGTTTGCTTCCAATCGCATTCGGCACAGCGAGAAAGAAAACATTATAATTCCAAGGGCAAAACTCCGTATCCCGACTATGGGCATGGAAGGTCTTTCCGTCTTTTCCCCCTCCATGATCACCAACAACGGCAAAATGACTGCACCCTTCCTGCTGTCGCGTTCGATGGGGCCATACAGGTGCTCCCGTAGATTTATTATTGATTCGCGCTGAGCCATTCTCCGTATGTCGAAATGACGGTGGGTGATTCCAAATCAGGGAAGTACAAACGTTTATCAACAGAACTTTTTCGTAATGTGTACATTGACTTGCATGAAGTGACTCCGATAACAGTGGTGAAGCTCCTTCAGCAATCCCTTTCATGAAATCAATTAACTCCGGACTTAAGAAAAATATCGACTGTTCATATCTGTGTAAGTCTTCGATAACATGTGACTTACCAAAATGCGATAGAATGTCCTTTGCACTAATCCACCATGCGTCAAAAACCCATCGGATAATATCACCAGCCTCTTCTCCATATTGTATTCCCATTTCGTGCCATGACCCCTTTAATGGCCCGATGAACCGAACACGACTTTCGATAGACGGAAACCCGGGGAAAACAATATATTTATTTACAGCGACGTTGCTGCCATATTGCCTTTTTTGAAGCCCTATTTCTGAATTGCCAATCATCTTTTCCCCACTGCTAGCTCATAGAATGAAGTTTTTAAGATAACGATTGAGCCATACCCTGATCGCCTCTTGCCCGCTGCAAGACGGAGCAAATCCCCCTTTTTATGTCCGAACTTGATTCCGGTGCACTCTTTCTTTTGCCATAAAATATGCCCCCCAGTGTTTTCCTTATCCCGTATCATGGACCACGTTTAGTCTTTCCTTCCGTACTTCGGTATTCGGAATGGCCCCGCCGGAGGATACTCCACCTCTCCAGCTCCAGTATAACCCCTTGGAATTAAAGGCAACAACAGGTAAGAGGACCGATCCTTATCGTTATAAATAGTGTGTGTAACCCTTGCCATGTGCGGGAGATGATACCATAATGCTTGAACCTGATCCTGACCGGCAATCTCCAGCCGTATCGTATGGCCCATGAGGAATACATTGGAGGTCATCCTCAAATCACTGGCGTAAAGAATCACCTGGCCCGGCTCAATGGGAAGACTTCTCGTGTGTGGATGGTAGGGCGCATAGGGTTTTGATTTGCCCTCATCAAGCTCATAATGGGAGGCCTTGAGCCACCCCTCTGCCACGCACCTCTCAGCACCGTCAACATCCACATCTATGAGCTTTACATACCAGTCTGTGTCGTTAGTCGGAGGCTCAAAGACTTCTGTCTCCGAAGCCCTCCATGTTCTGGCTTGTATACCCTCGCTTTCTATCGAGGCGTACCAATACAAGGCAATGGGACCAGTCACCTCCACATTCTCACCAAGGGGCTCCGTCTCATAGATGACCTTGGGAATCGCATCAGCCTTTGCCAATACATCGGCCCGACGGAAGCCCTGGGTAGGATTGGCCCAAGGATCGCTGGTAAAGACCTGAGGCGATTCGCTACCACTGGCTGGACTGGTTGACAACCTGCCCCCCTCTCTTAGATAAAATTTGGTCCACTCAGTCACTTCAAGGGGCCACTCTTTCTCGTACCGCCATCTGTTTATGCCTTGAACAAATATCGTAATTGGGGGCTCGTCCATCATGCCGGTATCATTACCCTTTAGCCAGTGATCATACCACCTCAGACACACATCCTGGACCTCGTGAAACGGACGGTCCATCCCCCCATAGTTGTCCGACGGCACCAACAACAACTTCTTATGCTCTCCGGGTGCAGCTATGCCCTCGTATGCATCAAAGTCTCCAGGCAGATGAAGGGCCCAGCCATTCCAGCGAGACCCCAAAAAACTCGGTACCGTTACATCCTTGAACCTGGTGTACGGTGACATTCGCTGATAGTATGGCCCGTCATATGGATGTAACATGAGGTCAAATTCTATGGGATTCATCTGGGGGCAGACGCTTATGAGATAGAGATAAGGGGTACATTGTATGTCAGGATTGCTCTGTACCTCCCTAATCCTCTCCTGCAGCTCCTGCTCGCTAAACTCCCTGAAGCTCGCGGGCTGCGGCTTCGTTCGTACGGGGGTGAGGCCCCACAGATGAAGGGGAAAAAGATAGCAAAAAAGTCCCCCATGGTAATAGAAATGACGATAATAATCGGTTACTCCTTCAAAGGGAAATATCGCCTTGAGGTGAGGTGGCTGCTCAGCGGCAATAATATACTGAGACATGGCAAAGGCAGACATGCCCACCATGCCAACGTTACCGTTACACCACGGTTGCTCGGCTATCCACTCAATGAGGTCATGTCCATCCTTGGCCCAATCCATCGTCAATTCCCCCTCCGACTTGCCTACTCCTCGGATGTCAGGGATAACCTGCACGTACCCCCTGGGCACGAAATACCACTGCTCGCCACACTCATGGCCCCCTGTTCCCCTAATGTAGTCCGAGGGCTGCCACCGAGGATTAGTCGGCAGCTTCTCGGAATCCTTACCATACCACGACCACGACACCAAAGCCGGAAACGTGCCCTTTGCTTGAGGACGGTATATGTCCACACATAAACGAACGTCATCCCGCATAGCTACCCAAACATCCTCTTCAACTGCAAAGTCATATTGAGGCTGGGATACGAGCTCATGCCAATCCTTTTTTTCGTTCTTCATGGCTTTTCCCCCGTCTTTATATGTTCTCCCCACCTTCCTGGACTTGCCCCCTTTAGGATACAACCTTCTTCCCATAACTCGCTCCAGAAGGTTGGGGGTATGTGAACTCGTTGAAATCGTGGCAACGGGTACCATCCAATTCTCTGTTGCCATATACTGCAACGTGGTGTTTTAGGTCAAACCGTTTTTTTTGAAATTGAGCGCAGGCTCTTCGGGGTCCTGAGAGAATGCACCCTTAGACCCGACTGCACACAAAAGAGGCGGTTTTGCTATCCCCCGGAACCGAGTTGCTTTCCCAATTGGTATGCCTTTTCCATCAGATCACGGCTATTTCGTATCTCCCCGGCTTCCGAGGCACTTCCGTAGACCATTCCCACGATCTCGGCTCCCACGTAATTAAAGGCGTCCTGGAATGTCCGCAACGCGTTGACCGCTCCGGAGACGAAGGGATCGAGATCGGCATAAGTCAGAACAAGGCCAATACGTTTCCCCGCGAGGGCGGCGTATTCCTCCCGAGGGCCTCCGAAGGCGTACCACCGGTCCATGAACAGTTTCGTTTGAGCTGAGACGCTAAACCAGTAAATGGGACTGGCAATTACCATTGCATCCGAATGTCGGACCTTCGGATACAGGATCTCCATCTCGTCGTCAATCACACAATCCCTGTCCATTTCCCCTCGACACGCATCGCACGCTGTACAGGGTTGAATATCCATGTCGTGAAGATAGAAGCTCTCCACTTCCGCTCCGGCTGCCTCGGCACCCGCGGCCACCTGCTTCGCAAGCGTTGCACTATTGCCCTCTCTTCTCGGACTTCCCATCACAATGAGGATCTTCTTACCCCCCATGGCCTTCCCTCCCAGCATCGACATCTATCATTGAAACGAGTTTCCGACCCTTCCCGTATTAGCTTCGCTCCACGAACTCAACGATGTTTCCATCAGGGTCTTTGACCATGGCAATGCTCACCCCGGGGCGAACCTCCTTTTGGGGAAGGAAAAACTCAATTCCCTTGCTTTGGAGCTCCTTGCAGAGCCCCGTAAGATCCTCAATGACAAAGGTAACGTACCGAAAACCCAATTGGTTTTCCAAGCCAACGGGCCCCTTGGGTGGTATGGTGTTGGGTTGTACGAGCTTGAAATCGCTGGTGCCGAACCGGAGACGTTGCATGGTTCCGAACCACACCGGCGTTTCGCCCACGTACTCCAGCCCCAGGATGTCTTGATAGAATTTCAGGCTGGCCTTGACATCGCTGACTAAAATACCCAGGTCCAGGGAATCTTTGGCAGGTTTCATCATGACCATTTCCTCCTTTCACTGTTGGGACTTGATCCTTTAAGCCGTCGCGTGTTCAGAAGACCATCGAGGCCGGAACCCCGCCTGCTCCGCCAGCAATGACATCCACTATACCACGACCGGTGAAGAACTCAAAGGGCAAAAGCGGGGACATGGGAATGGAGGGAGGTGAATCGAAGGAGAGCGGGCAGTCGAGAACCTTGCTTCTCTATCGCCAGAATATCTGGGTGAAGTAGTAACCCCCGTGGGGATCCTTGGCGACGCCAATGCCTGTGAGCATGTAAGGTCCTCTGATATTCTTTCGATGGTGCGAACTTTTTAACCACCGTTCGACAGCCTCTTGCGCACAGTCTGGGTATCCTCTATTGTACGCGACATTTTCCGCAGCAGATCTATAGGGGAGAGATCTGGAAATCCTTTTTATCCTTTTACGAAACCCATCATGGCTGAATGTTATTGTCCTTTCTGCCATTTCCCGACTATGGGTGCGTGCTTCTCGAGTTATTATCCGGTTGGTCGCGAGGGAAGGTAGATTTCTCGCAATACGGTATTGATTGATCAGATAATGAACCCTCAGCTCCACCTGCGACAACTCCGTGGTGGCGTCTTCCCGCTGGGGAGCTTTATCTAAAGTGCTACAACCGACAAGGGCGATGCAGAGAAGAATGAGCGTGTAACGTTTGGGGTTATTCATGGAGAACCTCGGAGATTTTCGATTTGATGCCGGTCGCTATTCTTACCCTAAAAAATCCCAACGATTCAATACACACCAACGTTATAGTGGTGAGGGGAACTCACCGGGCTCATTATCGTCGGAGACCGTTTAGCAATAAGCATGCCAATTGCCAAGGATTTGAAAGGATTGGTGGGGGTATGTCCTCCAAGACGAGGCAACCCACGGCTAGCCTTTTGCATTGGTGAGCACATCCTTGACAAGGAGGGACCGGGGCCCTTGACAACTGGCCTTTCGTCTGCTTAAATTTCGGGCTATTGGAAACGGAGGAGTTGAATGTCGATAAAGCTCATCTTTCGCGAGAACCCCGAAGAATTCCCCGAGGATGGAGGAATCAACTCGCAGTCCCTTGCCGATGGTTTACTTCACCTCCACGAGGATGAACCCACCACTTCGGAATTGATGGCCCAGCTGATTTACGAGGATTTTGTCAAAAACCGTTAGGTCCCACCTGCAAATTCCCGTTTCCCCTCCCATTCACATTCTCCGTAGACAGGACACATCCCACATCGGGGCCCCCTCGCCTTGCAGATTTCCCTGCCGAACTCGATGAGGGCGAGATGAGCCCTTCGCCTCTTACCCCGGGGAAGAGCGGCTTCAAAGGCAAGCCTGATTTCCTCATAGCCGGCATTTGGCCTGACCATCTTCCATCGCTTGGCGATCCGACCAATGTGGGTATCCACGGGGAAACTTCCCCTCCCGCACACAAACGATAAGAACACATCGGCGGTCTTGAATCCTATCCCGGGAACTCTCAACAACCTCTCCCTCGCCCTCTCGAGGGGCAAGCGGGAAAGGCCATTCAGATCACCCCCGAATTCCTCGAGGATAATCCGGGCAAGTTCCTTGATCCTGGGTGCTTTTATGTTATACAGACCCGAGGGCTTGATACATTCCTTGATCTCCTCGACCCCTGCTTCGGCCAAGACCTCCGGGGTGACCTTGAACCTCTGCCTCAGATTTTCAAACCCCTTGATGGTCGCCTCTCGGGAGGTATTCTGGGAGAGGATGGTGGAAATCAATCGCTCGAAGGGTGTCAGGGGCCTATACCACCTCATGTCGGGGAAAATCGCGAAAATCCTCTCGATCCTGTTATTAACCGAATGCACCGCGAGAATACCATTTTGGGAATGTTACCGGGGCTCCCCTGGACCCCGTTGTTTGAGTAACCCCATGACCTCCTCCTCGGAGAGGTCATGCCAGTAGTGGTAGGCGTCGGCCACCGCGAAGAAGAAGCCCCGACGAATGTTCAGGCAGATGAGCTCATCCACCTGGGTCGAAAGGAGCTGGACCGAGCTCTCGGGCGCCGTGGGGACGGCCACTACGATCCGGCTCGGCTTCCTTTCCCTGACGAAGTTAATAGATGCCATCATGGTATAGCCCGAGGCCAACCCATCGTCCACCAGGATCACCATTCGCCCCCCCATCTCGGGAAAGGGCCGTCCACCCCGAAAGGTTTCATTTCGATGCTTGATCTCCTCCAGCACCGGAATGCTGAGCTCTTGGATCTCCTCGTGGCTCAGCCCCAGCTCCCTCACCAGAGGCTCGTTGAGGAAAAGGCTCCCCTCGAAGGAGAGGGCCCCAAACCCCGCTTCCGGATTGCCGGGAATGGGAATCTTCCGGGAGATGACGAGGTCGAAAGGGAGCTCCAGGTGGTGTGCGATTTTCAGCCCGACTGGGACGCCACCTGAGGGGATGGCGAGGACCAGGCCCCCTTTTTTCCCATATTTCTCGAGTTTCCGGGCAAGGCGGTCCCCCGCCTCCAGCCGGTCCCTGAACACATGTGTCTCGTTCCTGAGGGATTTCTCCTCGATAACTTCAGCCACCATGATAATCTCCGACAATTCTAGTGTATGGAAACGAAAGCCGAAAAGTCAATGTACGTGGAGCCGGAGATTCCACAATGTTATCGAGAACACCGTTGTCCATGAGCGCAATCTGCCGGAGAAGTGGGGGCCATCCACAGGGAATGATGGATTCTTGGAATATGGGGCATCAAAACGAAGGAGGATTATTGTTGTCCAAGGAGCACTCCGTTCGAGGAACGCTGAGTTTATCCTGACGGACGAAGGACCTGAGGCACAAGGCAAAGGATTTTCGGCCTTAAGCCTCAAGTCCGCCGCGCGCGGATGGTCCTCTAACCCCTATCACGGTACTATGTACCCGTGAACCCCATCATTCCATTACTCCAATACTCCAGGGAAGGTCCCTGAGATCCTCTTTGATCAGCAGGTTACCAAGCCCCTCCCAGCAAAATTCAGGAAACTCCGGACCCCTGAAGGCTTGAAAAAAACTTGACACACTGGTTTACTTTCTTGAGAGTAACGGCGTTTGCTCATCGGGTTCAGCCCATCAATCTCCTGGTAAGGGAGGGCATTCCGTTATGATAGTCCTAAAGATCATCGCGAAGATCTTCCGTATCTTGAACGCCGAGGCCACCCCCCCACAGATTGCCGGGGGCGTGACGCTCGGCATGATCATCGGGTTGACCCCCACGTTCAGCCTTCACAACATTTTCGTGGTCTTCCTCATCCTGGTCATAAAGGTGAACCTCACCGCTGCTATTCTCTCCATGTTTGCTTTCGATTTGATCGGGTATGCCGTGGATCCCCTCTCCGACTGGCTCGGCTACACAATCCTCATATCGACCGCATTACGACCGCTCTGGATCGAGGCTTACAATGCCGCGATTATTCCCTTTACCCGGTTCAACAACACCATCGTCATGGGAAGCCTCGCAATCTCCCTGATCCTCCTGTACCCGATATTTCGGTTAGCGCAGTACGGCGTTGTGAGGTATCGATCCGATCTCGCGGCCAAATTTCAACAGTGGAGGATCGTCAAGGCGGTTAAGATGAGCCGTCTTTATAAATACTACCAAAGCTACAAGAGCATCATGGGATAGGAGGGAGAGATGCGTTGGAAATTCATCATTCCTTTCTTGGTGTTCATCCTCATCATCGTCGCCTTCGTGGCCCTCTTCCTGGACGGCATCGTCGAGTCCATCGTGGAGGAACGGGCGAGCCTTGCCAATCGCGCGAAGGTCGAAATCGATAATCTGGAAATCGGGTTTTTACGGCCGGGGGTAAGGATGCAAAGGCTGGCAGTGGCCAACGCGGACAATCCCTGGAGGAACATCGTTGAAATGGGAGATATCGGGATCTCGATATCGGTGCTTCCCCTCTTCTCCAAAAGGGTCGTCATCGACGAGATGGTGATGGAGAGCGTGCAGCTCAACACGAAACGGGAGACATCGGGGGAACTGCCCCGGCGTTTGAAGAAGAGGCTTGAGGCCGAAGAGGCCGAAAAGAAGGAGGAGGGACCCCCTGAGGTTCCCTGCGTGAAACTCCCCAACCTCGAGGTCTTCAGGAAGAAATTCGACGTGAAGGAGTTGGTCGATATCGATCGCTTGGAATCGGTGAAGCGGGCCAAGGAGCTGGGCCAGGATGTCTCCGCCATGAAGTCCAAATGGGAAACGGAACGCAAGGATCTGGACGTCAAGGCGAAGGTCGACGAGATCATGACCAAGGTCCAGGGAAGCGTTGAGTCCCTCCAGAAGACCGAAATCAAGGGTCCCGCCGATGTGCTGAAGTTACAGGGCGATTTGCAAAACCTCCGGGAGGCGACTGATGACCTCAAGGGGTTACAGAAGGAGATCGAGGCGAAGAAGTCGGCCTTCACAAGGCAGGTGAAGACCCTGGAAAAGTCGCTCAAGGACGAGATGAGGAAGGTAAAGGAGCTGGATCTGCAGGCTATTCTCAAGGAGTTGGGTCTCGACCAGTTTACAAAGGCCAGCTTGGCTGAGGCCTTTCTCTGTCCCTTCTTCGCCAAAGTCCTGAAATTCATTTGGAACAACGCGGACAAGGTTCGGAAGACCATGCCCAAAATGGACAAGGATGAACCGGTGCGGACCAGGATACGGGCCAAGGGCCGCGACATCATCTTTCCCACCATCAAGAAGGGCCCCGCTTTCCTGTTGAGGGAGGCGAGGGTCTCCATGGAGCAGGAGAAATGGTCCCTCGGGGG